>ENA-OURZ01000277-OURZ01000277.1-human-gut-metagenome-genome-assembly--contig:-NODE-277-length-69987-cov-7.503132_pt1 | contig 69987 bp, 55 predicted proteins | sample MGYA00242073_ERZ509195 | MGnify/ENA primary metagenome ERZ509195 (study PRJEB26280, sample SAMEA2338837) | human gut metagenome | biome: human gut; feature: human-associated habitat; material: faeces... | reverse complement strand
ATAAATGAGCTTCTTCGGTGAAATTTACGCCGATCCTGACTTACCACACCGGGCGCGGACGGTCTATATGTACCTCCGCGACCGCGCAGGCGGCGGGAGCTGCTGGCCGGGTGTGAAAACCATCGCCCACGACCTGCATCTCTCGCCGCGCACGGTGCAGCGTGCCTTGAACGATTTAGAACGTGCCGGTTACATCCAGCGCCAGCGCCGTCACCGCGAAAACGGAAGCTGCACATCAAACTTATACATTATAAATGAGGTCAAATAGCAACGCGGACGCTCCCGCCAAGGGGAACGTCCGCGCTTTTGCTGTCACCAGCGCTGTGACACCACGGCGCAGCTTGAAAGGCCAACTCTAGCTGAGAACCAATACAGAAAGAAGAAATCTGATTTTAAAAAGGTTGGTCTTTAGCTGCTGGATACTCGTTGCAGAGCAAACGATAGGGGGCTTCATCTTCTTCAATCTTCGGGAAGCGTCCGACGGGCGGGTTGAAGCGGTTATCCGTATTATCGTCGTTGCACTGGCTGACCTCGCCAAGCAGGACGGGGCCGGTGCCCTCTTCCACGGCAAAGTCGTGGTACATCCCCTGCGTGACCCAGAGGCTTTCGCCCGGACGCAGCCGGATCTGCGTGCCCGCGGGGACCATGCGCTTGAGACCGTCGCAGTGGACCTCCACGTCGGACTCGTAGTCAATTTCTTCGTTCGGCAGGCTGTTGTATACGCGGATGAGGCAGTTGCCGCCGCCGCGGTTGATGATGTCCTCAGTTTTGAACCAGTGGAAGTGATTCGCGGCCATCTGGCCCTCTTTCAGATACAGCAGCTTCTCCGCGTAGACCTTCGGATATTTTTCCGGCTGCGTGCGGCAGCCGTTGCGGATGGTGATAAGAGAGAACCCGAATTTGTCAAAGTTACCGAGGCCGTAATCAGTAATATCCCAGCCGAGCATACAGTCGCGGACTTCATCGTACTCGTGACCCTTTTCCTGCCACTCCTCCGGGGTAAAATTGCAGAACGGCGGCAGATAGCACTTGTATTTCACGCACATGGCTTCAAGTTCTTTTAGTGCTTTGTTAATTTCAGAGCGTTTCATTTTCATTCTCCCGTTGATAAAGCAATCAAAGCAGATTACATTCCATCCGCAATGCGTCCAGTCCGAACCGCACAAACGCATAATTTTCCCGATACCCCTCGCTTTTTCCGTTGTGCCAGCTTCCGTAGAGCGAAAACAGCGTCGGATCGACGAAAAGCGGCTCAGGCTCCGCTGCGTTGTGGTGCGGGCCCAAAAGATTGCGGTTGCTTGCCATCAGCTCCAGCTCCAGCGCATTTTCACCCGGATGCAGATACGGCGAAAGATCAAGCGTATCGCTAAAAAGCAGCGTTCCGGCTTTCTGCCCGTTTACAAATACGCGCATATACTGGACGCGGCCCGCACAGCGAAGCTGCCAGTTTGTGCTCTGCACGGTGATCGTGCGCTTCAGGCGCATGGCCCCGTGGAAGAACGGGAAGCCCTGCACCGTAATATCCTGCAAGTCAAGGTCTGTGGCCGGAGCACAGAGGCGGAAGCGGTCGCCGAATCGAACGCCGTTTTCACCCGCCTGCCAGCCGGAATCCGGCCGCACGGAGAAGCTCCCGAACAGGTACATGGCTTCGATATTCGTCTCATAGCTGACACAGTTCATGAGCGTCTCCGTGACCTCGCCGTTTCCGTAATAGAAGCCGTCGAACACGTCATAGGTCTGCTGCGACTGGAAATAGTCCAGCTCTAAAACGATCTCGTTTTCACCCTTTCTGGCAAGCGCGGCAATGTTTCCACGCACAAACGAGCGATCAAGGACCCCCTGACCGGTCAGACTGATTTCCGTGCCGTTCACAGATAGTTTTGTGTGTTGGAGCGTTTCCAGCTCCAATGTCAGATCATCCGGCAGGAAATCCGCCGTAAACGCATATCGCAGCCAGATCTTCCGATTCGTTTTCTCCCGCAGCAGCCGTTCCGAGATATACGGAACCGGCAGCAACTCTGTATACATCTTGCCATCATAACTCAGCGCCGCCATATCCAGCGTCAGACTGTTCTGTACCGGCGCGGACCGCGTCCATTTCCCGCCCAGCTCCATTGTCTCGGCAATGGGTTTTTTTTGCGCCTGCGGTATCGCGGAATCGTTCTGCATGAGAAGCACAGACTCACCGGGTGCGAGATGCAGCTTTGCTGCGATCCCGTCTGTCGTCTTTTCAAAAGCAACGGATTTCGTTTTATGTGTCAGCAGATCGTATGCCTCCACGCCCGCAAACGGAAGTTTTACAGACATGTCAGCTATGTCCGTCTCAGACAGATTGACTGCAAACAGGAAATTTCCATTCTCCGCAAAGCGGAGCGTGCAGCGCACATCGCGGTTTGCTTCCGGCAGAAGCGCACGTTTCCGCACAAGCTCATCCCACGTCAGATTCGCTTGCAGGAAACTGAGATCGGCAATTTCGCCGTCGATGCGCGTGGGCTTCCGCCCCGCCAGCATCAGCCGTCCGCCCTGTGCGAGATAGTCTTTTAAAAGCGCGGCGGTACTGCTGTCCAGCGTATCGCAGTCGGGAACCACAACGTAAGAGTATGTACACTGTCCGATGGTCAATTTGCCGTCCTTGACGCTGCCGTACTTCTCCATCAGCCGCTCGTCGCCGTAGTGATGGCCGATGCCAGCCGCGCCGAAGCGCTCAATGAGCACGTTGAACGGTTCGCCAACGTTGCGCACGGATGCTTCATCGTTCGCACGGTCAAACGTCAGATAGGCCGAATGTATCGGATGGAGAATCAGCACATCCGCCTGTTCGCGGCTGTTGGCAAGCAGATAACCCAGTTCTGTGAAATAGTCGTCGAATGTCTTTAATTCATCCGTCCACGGATTGTGCTCCGAATAAAACGCCGGATAATCCCGCTTGCGCTGGCCGCGGATGGAATACGGGTACAGATGCTGGCACATCAGGTTCACGCCGTTCACATACTGCCATTCGGCGATGCGCTTGAGTTCTTTCGGCGTCACGTCCCAGCCCGCACAGGCAAACGTCTCCGTCAGCACCTGCTTTTTGCCAAGCTGCTGCGCGGCGGACGAGACCTGACGCGGGGCCAGCTCCGTGCCGATTTTGCGCCCCAGCCAGTCCACGCCCGGAATGCTCTCGTACTCATAAAACGGCATCACGCCTGCACAGCACCACATCTGCGTGTAAAGTTCGCTTTCCTCGACGGTGTGACCGGTCAGATGGCAGTTGTGTGACAGGCACCAGCGGTAAACGCGGCCCATGAAGTTTTCGGTATAGAGTACATTCATCAGCCGCCAGTAGCGGAAGCGGAAACCGGGTGCTTCTTCGCAGTCCACAAACAGCGCGCCCAGCAGATCAAGAACATCTGCGCGGTAGGCTTTTTTGTACTCTGTCAGCAGCACCGGCGTGTAGGCTGTCTCATAGCGAAAATACTGCGGCTCATCGGTGAAGAAGCCCGCAATGCCCTTGCCGAATTCCGCACCGAAGCGTTCAAAATACTTCTCGTGCGTCAGAGCAAGAAACGCATCCGTGATGCGCGGGTCAAGGATATCGACCGTGGAGGAATTCTGGCAGTCGTAGACGCAGAGATACTCTGAAATGCCGTTCGCCGCGCCGGTGATGCGGCGAATATGACCGTTTTCCAGCGTGTAAACGCCAAGCGCGGCTGCATCAAAGCCCGGCTTTTTCTCAAAGCGCAGATAATGCGCCCGGTTTTCCGGGTCTTCCAGCAGCTTGCCGCCGGCGAAGCCGCTCGGCCAGCCGTTTTCATCGTAGCACCACGCCTGCATCCCGCGCTTTTTCGCCTCGTCAACGGATGCCTCCACCGCACGAAACCAGTCCTCGCTCAGATACTCGGTTTCAAGTCCGCCCCGCGCGTGCATAAAGAATCCGCCCATGCCCGCGTCCTGCATCGCACCGATCTGCCGCCGCAGCTCGTCCGGCTCTAATTTGTCGTTCCAGCTCCAGAATGGAACAGGGCGACAAAAGACTGAAATCAGGTCAGTTGATTTCATTGTTATAGGCCTCCTTTGTGTCTGCTCGGTTCAGACGGTTTGCGCGATATTCACTCGGCGTAACTGCGTAGTGGCGCTTAAATACGGTGTAGAAATAGTTGGAATTTCCGAAGCCGGTTCGTTCCGCAATTTCGCTGATCGGCACGTCGGTCTGCTCAAGAAGTTCCGTCGCCTTATTCAGACGCAGACGGCGCAGATAGGCCGAAATGCTGCTGCCGGTGGCAGCCTTGAAAATATTCTGAATGTGCGACGCGGACAGACCGACATGATCGGCCAGCGCATCAATATTCAGCTTTGGATCGGCATAGTTGCGCTCGATATAGCCGATGATCGCGTCAATATAGTTGCTGCGGTTGTCAATGCTGGCAAATGCACAGGAGACGTCCTGCACCAGATCCAGAAACAGCCGCTTGACTGCGCGGGAAGATTCCGCACGCAGAACCTCCGTGCGGAAGCGCGAGGGGTTATATTCCATCGTCACGGCATAGGCACGCTTGAACGTTGCGATATATTCAGAAACGCCTGCAATCAGCAGATCCAGCGTATACGGCACATCTGCTGTCGGTTCGAACCATGCGTCAAAGAAGCCCGCAAGCGCTGCAGCGGCATCGTCAAAGCGCTGGGTGCAGAGAGCTTGTACTACCTCACTGCGGATCTGCTCTGCCTGTGCCTTGCCAAAGGCCGGACGTGCATCCAGCTCTGTGCGGGAAACAAAGTGACCGGCGGGATAGAAATACAGCAGATCCAGCCGCTCGTTCAGTGTGCGGTAGGCTGCGGGAAGCTGATCGACGGCAGAAATTCCATTGCACCAGACGCCAGAGACGGAAAACTGCGCGGCTTCAGAGAACGCTGCGCAAAGCGTTTGGGCAAGCGTCTGCGTGTCTACCGTATCCGGCTGCTCACAGACAAGGAGGAACCGGCCCTGCAGCATATCGACCAATTCATAGCGTGTCCCCTGCGGCAGCGTCTTGTCCAGCTGCTCCTGCAACAGAAAATGCGTTCTGCGGTACGACATATTCTGATTGTCATCCGAAAGCTCCCGCTGCCGGAGCTGGAGCAGGAACAGCGCAAAGCCGGAATATTGCTCCAACTCGATGCCATTGTCGGAAAATTGCCGCCCGATGACAAAATCGCTGCTTCGGAGCGTAAAAAAGCTGCGGAGAATGGCGTGCTTGATATAGCTGTAGTTTTCGGCGTAGCGCTTTTCCGAAAGCGTATACTGCGTTTGAAGCGCAGCATATTCACGGTTGATACGGATTGTCAGATAGACGGAGATCAATACGGCGAATGCCACGATGCCCAGATAGAACAGCAAAAACCAGCGCGTCAGCGCACGGAGCTGCGACGAAATGGCCGAGTCGCTGATGCAGCTGATAAAATACAGGTCTGTATCGGCAGAGCGCGACCATGTGCAGATCGCATTCGCCTCCTGCACGACCATTTGGCCGCTTTCTGCGGCCCCGCCCAGCACAGCTTCGATCACGGCATCCGTCTGTTCCTGTTCCAGCAGCGTCATGCCGCTTGTGTAGGTCTGTCCGTTTGCATCCACGATCAGAAGCTGACGCTCCGTGCCGTTTGCCATACCGTAGCCGAGCTGCATCAGCCGCTCGGCGCTGATATTCGCAACAAAGAAGCCATTATAGCGATTGAGCGAGGTTCTGACCGGCAGAACATAACTGAAAACGGTTTTGTCGGAGGACGTGCTGCGGTAGCGAAGTTGGCGCATTGCCGGCTTTTGCGTCACACGGGACACAGCTGCAAGATTCCGAACGAACGCTGCGTCGAAAAAGTCATCCAGTGTACCAAATGATAACTGATAGGTGTTGCCATTGGCGTAGGCATAACAGATACAGTCTTCCTCTGCACAATAAATGTATACAGAGTCCAGCCATGACGACGCGCGCGTATAGGTTTGCAGCAGCTGCATGGATTGAATGACCGACAGGCTTTCTGTATCCATGGAGTAGATTAGCTGCAAAAGTTTCGGATCGCCGTTGAGTTGCGTGAGCATGGACGAAGCGGTGTCCTGCATGATGGAGGCGGAATAGCTGACGTTCGAGACAATATCCTGCTCTGCGAGATAGGACTGTTCCAGACTCCGTTTTTTGACGTTCTGATAAATGAGCAGAAAAACGAAGGATACCAGCAGCAGGCAGAAAACTAGAATGCCGCTGAGTACCTTAATAAAAAAGCTGTTCTTTCGATCGGTCGGAATATTGGACTTGATTAGCCGCACGAGTTGTCCTTCCCCCCCTCTTCATGCAGAGCATTGCAACTATGCAGTTTCCACAAAGCGGATGGTGAAAACTATTTGCATACCTAAAAAATATCACAATCCCAACGCACATTTCAACATAATCATAAAAATTCAAAGTCGCGCTCAAAAATCAAAGTCCGCTTTCAGGGCAATTCAAAGCAATCGTGAGAATTCAAAGATTACAAATGTGCACCTCGCCACTATACTGAATTTAGCGAAAACGACAACGAGAAGACAGAGGTGGTTCGTATTGATGAAAGCAGAAACGAAAAAACAGGAACCAGGCACAATCCGCAGACGGTCTTCTTATAACCGGAGCTTGCGCAAGGATAACCGACAGCTGTTTTCCATGTGCGTGCCGGGCATCATTCTTCTGGCGCTGTTTGCGTATCTGCCAATGTTCGGTCTGGTGCTGGCATTCAAGAATTATAAATTCAATCTTGGCATCTTCGGAAGCGAATGGGTCGGGTTCAAGAATTTTGAGTTTTTCTTCACATCCGGTACCTTCGGACGGCTGATCCGCAATACGCTGGGACTGAACCTGCTGTTCCTGCTGTGCAACACGGTCATCACCGTTCTGCTGGCGCTTCTTTTATATGAGATCAACAGCCGCCACGCGATCAAGGCGTTCCAGACGGTGATCTTCCTGCCGTTTATCGTTTCATGGGTTGCCGCGTCGTATGCGCTCTACGCAAACCTCGCCGACGTCAACGGCATTGTCAACGGAATCCTGACGTTCTTCGGAAAAGAAACGGTTTCATGGTACACAACGCCAAAATGGTGGCCCTACATTCTGCTTGTCTGCTATCTGTGGAAGAACATGGGCTACGGCATTATTATTTATTACGGAAATCTGCTGTCGATCGACAAATCCTATTTTGAAGCGGCGCAGCTCGACGGCGCAACGCGCTGGCAGGTCATGTGGAAGATCTCGTATCCGTTCATCCGTCCAATCGTGACCATGTTCTTTATTTTGTCGCTTGGCCGGATCTTCAGCGCAGACTTCGGTATGTTCTATTATCTGACAAAGAACTCCAGCATGCTCTACAGTGTGACGGACGTGATCGACACCTATGTTTACCGCGCACTGCGCGTGACTGGCGATGTGGGTATGTCCACGGCCATCGGCCTGTGTCAGTCGGTTGTCGGCTTTATCATTCTGGTCGTAGCAAATAAGATCACGAAAAAAATCAACGGAGAGGGGACGCTGTTTTAATGAAAAAGAAAAACCGTATTGGAACAGTGTTCATCTATCTGATTTTCATCGTGCTCTGTCTTGCAATTCTGTATCCGTTTCTCTGTGTGCTGTCCGTGTCGCTTTCCAGTGCCGAGGACATCAAGCACTACGGCTTCCGTGTGATCCCGAAGCATCTGGATTTCTCCGCCTATTCCTATCTGTTCCGTGACAGTAAGATGCTCTGGCAGGCTTACGGCACCACGATTTTTGTCAGCGTCGTCGGAACGGCTATTGGCTGTCTGGTCACGAGCCTGTATGCCTATGCGATTTCGCGCACGACCTTCCGCTGGCGCGGTGTGCTGTCACTGTTCGTGACGTTTACGATGTTTTTCAGCGGCGGCATGGCGGCGCAGTACATCACATATGTCAAGCTGCTGAATCTGAAGAATTCCATCTGGGTACTGATTCTGCCGGGCGCGTTTTCCGCGATGAACACGATCATCATGCGTGCCTATTATGAAAAGCTGCCCTACAGCATGATCGAATCGGCCAAAATCGACGGTGCAAGTGAGTACCAGATTTTCTGGCGCATGATGTTCCCGCTTGCAAAGCCTGCGCTGGCCACTATCTGCCTGACACTGTTCGTCGCCTATTGGAACGCCTACTATGAGGCCATGATGTATATGGATACCGGCAATTATGTGACGATTCAGCTGCTTTTGCAGCGTATGCTGGAAAAGGTCGACTTTCTCAAGAATAACGCGTCTACGGGGCTGCTCGGCGCAGAAGCCGCAAAGCTTCCAGGCGAGGCCATGCGTATGGCAATGTGCGTGCTGACAGTCGCGCCGATGCTGCTGGTGTTCCCTCGCTTCCAAAAATATTTCGTCAAGGGTATGGCAATCGGATCTGTCAAAGAATAAAATCATTGACAGAACGGTATGACATAATAAAAATGAAAAGGAGAAACACAAATGAAAAAGTTCCTCGCGCTGCTGCTGGCAGCTCTGATGGTTCTGGCGATGTTCACCGCCTGCGCCAAGACTGCGACGCCCTCCCAGGAAGAAACCACCGCTCCCACCGAAACTGCGGAACCCGCCGCTCCCGCGGACGAAACTCCGGCTGACGCCCCGGCAGATGACAATCCCTTCGCAGAAGAAGTCACGCTGCACTGGGCATTCCCCGCGCTGCAGGACAGCTTCCCCGGCTTTGAGGCCATCAATGAGAAACTCAACGAGATCACAAAGGAAAAAATCAACGCCAAGATCGAGTTCGAGATGATCCCCCTCGGCGAGTACACCGAGAAGATGAACATGAAGTTCACGGCTGGCGAGGAATTTGATATCTGCTTCACCGGCGCATGGAACCCGTATCTGCCCGCCGTTGCGAAGGGCGCTTATGCCGAGTTGACGCAGGACGTTCTGGATAAGTACGCTCCTGACGTTGTCGCTGATCTCAACAGCGCTGTCTGGGATGCAATCCGTGTAAACGGCAAGCTCTACGGCATTCCGCTTCAGCAGATCTATGTCCGTCAGACCGGTATCCGCTTCAACACCGAGCTTCTGAACAAGTACGGCTTCGATCCCAGCACTGTCAAGACGCTCGACGATCTGGACGAGTATGCTGCGACCATCAAAGCCAATGAGCCGGATGCCGTTGTGATTTATAATTACGGTCATCTTATTTATGAAAATATGGTCAACTATCTTGGCTATGATGTGATCGTTTCCAATACGACGCCGGGTGTTGTTTACTATGCTGCCGAAACTCCCGTTGTCTTCAACCAGTTTGAGTCTGAAGAATTCAAGGCTCTGTGTGAAAAGATGCGCGAGTGGAATCTGGCGGGCTACTTTCCGACAGACGCCGTTACCGGTGCTGACTCTGTAGGTGAGAATGACATCCGTGCGATCGACACCGACCCGGCGCACAAGCCCGGCGGCGACATCACCGAAGGTCAGCTTCGCGGCTATGACATCACCGGCATTGCCTTCGGCGACTGCGCCATGACGACCGGCGCTGTGCAGGCGACGATCACCGCTGTCTCCGCAACCTCCAAGAACGTCGAGCGCGCTGTTGCGTTCATCAACCTCCTTGACTCCGATCCCGAAGTCCTGAACCTCATCTGCCACGGCATTGAGGGCACGGACTATGAATTCGTCGGCGACAAGGCTGACGGCCTCATCAAGCCCATCAGCGACTATCCCGGCATGCTGAGCTTCCTCGTCGGCAACGTCTTCAACGAGTACTACACCGACGCTTCTCAGGTCGGCACCTGGCCGGAAACTGCCGAGATCAACGCCAACGCGCAGGCCTCCTGCATCCTCGGCTTCGCATTCGACTCCGAGCCTGTTGCAACCCAGATCGCGCAGTGCTCCGCTGTTGTCGAAGAATATCTGCCCGCTCTCAACTGCGGCGCAGTCGATGTTGACAGCACGCTCGAAGCGTTCAACGCCGCTCTGAAGGACGCCGGCGTCGAGCAGATCATTGCCGAAATGCAGTCCCAGATCGACGCATGGCTGGCAACCAAGTAAATAAACGACCCCATCAGGATTTTTAGTCTGACTGACTGAAGGACGGGCAGGATGAGCCATCTCATTGCCTCATCCTGCCCGTTTTGTATGCAAATTCTTTGAGGATGGAGAGATTATGCCATGAAAAAAGCAATTTCCCTGTTCCTGGCGCTTGTCGTGCTTGTCAGCGTATTTGTCGGACTCGGTATCACTGCCTATGCCGTAGATACGCAGACGCTCTGGGTCGATCCGGTCAACGGCAGCGACAGCGCCGCCGGTACGCAGGTTGCCCCCTTCCAGACGATTGAAAAGGCAAAAGCCGCTGCCGCAGCGCTGAGTGCAGGCGGTGATGTGACGGTATGGCTGCACGGCGGAACCTATCGTGTCAGCAATGCGATCACGTTCACCTCTGCCGACTCTGGCAAGAACGGCCATGTCATCACATATAAGGCCGTTTCCGGCGAGGTTCCGGTCATTTCCGGCGGCACGCCCATCACCGGCTGGACGATATATGACACACAGAAGAACATTTATGTCGCCGACGTTCCGGCTGCGGCAGTCAATTCGCGTCAGTTCTATGTGGACGGCGAGCACCAGACCCGCGCCATGACGGAACAGTCTCCCACAGACTGGACGCTGTTCGGCACAAAGGGTTATATGTCTCCTGCCGTTACGACGCAGGAAGCAAATGAGTATCTGGTTCTCGATCTCGGAAAAGTACGCAGTGTCAACTATCTGACCGCATATTCGTCCATACAGGCGGATAAAAACGGCCGTGCGGCCGGATTTCCGCAGGACTTTACAGTTGAAACCTCAGAGGATGGCACAGCTTGGACGGTGCAGTGTGAACAAACCGGATATGAGTCGCCTGTGGTTGCTACCGCTGCAACATTCAACTTTGCACCGGCTCAGGCACGCTATATTAAGCTAAATGCAACAAAGCTCGGCACTGCGAGCAGGACGAACCCTGGCCGGTATATGTTGGCCATTTCCGAACTGGAAACGGGTCTGAAAACCGGCAGCAATACAGATCTCTCGGAGGTTGTTGTTGATTATGACACCAACCTGATGACTGCTGTTGAGGTTCTGGGGCACAACGAAAATCATGACTGGAACTGGCTGAATCAAACCGGCTATGGCAGCGCGAACCTGTTTGACAACAATCCGGACACCGTCGTTACAACAGGCGGGTATTATCGCCAGCAGATCGAAGTCGAGGGCGTTTACCCATGGCTCAGTACAAATATCAGCCAGAACGGACAGAACGCAGAGATTGCAGCAATTCGAATCGCGGTTGACGCCATCAATCAACCCGTAGATTTTACAATCGAAATTTCACAGTCGAATGATCCCGGCAACACGGACTGGACAATCGTTCACAGCGAAACAGCGTTCGATTGGTCACAGAGTCGGTCGGCTGTCTTCATTTTTAGCCCGTGTGAGGCGAAAAAAGTTCGCTTGCACGCTACAAAAATTGCAAATGGCGAGGAAACGCCCGGCACAGAGAGTGACGACGGCAAGGAATACGCACTCCGTGTTGCGGAATTTGCAGCGTTTGCGCCCAAGTCCGGTAGCAGTGAGCCCGCCGAAATAGACTACACGACAAATTTGCTGCACCCTGGATGTGTAGAGGGCATCTTCCATAACAACCCCAACAAGGAATCCTATAACTATGATGAAGTCGGAACATTCCCGCTGGACGCGCTGGTAGACGGCAATAGCAGCGCCTATAGCTTTATCACATCCAAACCGTATCAGCCGGAGTGGCTGCTTGGCAACGGTGGCAGTCTCTCGCCGTGGGTTGAGGTGCGACTGAGCGATAACGGCTCTGCTGTGCAACTTGGCGCGGTACGCGTTGCCGTTCGTCCGCGTGTTGTGCCGAATGACTTTGAAATCCAGACTTCTGTAGACGGTGTGACATGGAAGACAGTTGTGAACGAAGACAACTACGATTGGAGCGAGGAAAAGACCGCTGCTATGTTCACGTTCCAACCGCTACAGGCTGCCCGCTTGCGTTTTGTCGCGCACAATCTCGAAAAGCTTGTTGAGGATGAGAGCTACTACTTTCAGCTCAGCGAGTTGGAGGCGTATGGCGTAGCGCAGACGATTTCGGTTGATACGTCGAACGATTTGCTAAAGCCCGGATGTGTCAGCCCGATTTATCAGATCAATGGCGGCGCACTACAGGATTACACAAACTATACATATCCGCTGAATAATCTTGTTGACGATGATGTGCAGACATTTATCTCTTCGGACAGCCTCCTGAGGCCTTGGCTTGCTGCAAACGGCGGTGAGCTTGCACCGTGGGTAGACGTTTCAGTGACAGATGACGGAACAGCAGTGATGGTTGGCGGCGTGCAGATCAGTATTCAAGAGACCTATAATAAACCGGTTGACTTTTCCATTCTTGCTTCCGAAGATGGTCAGAATTGGACGACGTGCAGGCAGTTGAAAGGGTATGACTGGGGCGAAACAACCTCTCGGTTGTTTACATTTGCACCGGTTTCCGCCAGCAAATTGCGTATTCAGGTTCGCGATCTGGATGGACAGCAGGAGGGGTTGCCGCTTTATTTCCGACTAACTGAACTGGAGGCTTATGCACCGACCGATTTCATTGACATAGGGCGCGTGATTTATGTGCAGGTGAGTAGCAGTGAAACGTGTACGCCATCCGGTATTGCGGCGCTGCACGATAACAGCGATAAGACCTATGCCGCAGAGCATGCCATCAACGGAATGTACTATGATAATCTGGAGCATCTTGGTTACGCTGTTCCGGAGAGTTTTGGATTGAAAAACTTTAAAAACACTGCGGATATTGAGATCAACATCCTGCGCTGGTGGCAGCACCGCATCTTCCGAAATAGCGGTGTGTCTGCTGACGGTACGGAGATCTATCTTGATACGGATTGGCTCACATCGCTCCAAAGCACGGCCTATTCCGACCGCATCACATGGATAGAAAACGCGTATGAATTTATCGACCAGCCCGGCGAATGGTATCTTAACCGCAGCGAAAGCAAGCTTTATTATAAGCCAGACGGAAGCATGGATGGCAAGTCGGCGACTCTGCCGGTGACGGAGCAGCTCCTGGTCTTTGAGGGAACCGAAAATATCACATTTGACGGTGTGAAATTCGAAGATACTTCTTGGCTGACGCCGAATGAAATTGGCTACAATGATGCACAGTCCGGTACGTATGCCCAGCACAATGGCGTTTGGGGAGATGTACCTGGCGCGATTGAAACACACGCGGCAAAGAATATCACCATTACAAACAGCGAACTGCGCAATCTTGGCATCGGCGGTATCCGCATCGGCAATGGTAGTTCTGATTGCGCCATTACAAACAGTGCAATCCACGACATTTCCAGTTCCGGTATCTTTATCGGCAATAACACCGGCCATAATCACGGATATTGCGATCCGGGCACGGATGTAACGGGCGTTGTTGTGCGCAATAACTATATCACGCGCACTGGTCTGGACATCTTCGGCTCAAGCGCCATCTGTGCGCTGTATACCTCTGATACCGTGATTGACCATAACGAGGTCTGCTACACAACGTATACCGGTATTTCGCTTGGCTGGGGCTGGGACTGGAAAAACGCCCCCTGCTCCGGAAACAACACCGTTTCCAACAACTACATCCATGATACCGGCAAGACCATCCATGACGGCGGCAGCTTCTATTCGCTTGGCCTGCAGGAAGGTACAAAGGTGTTTGGCAACTATCTACACCACCACAGCGATGGCCTGTATGACAAGGACGGCGGCCTGTATACCGATGAAGGCTCGACGGGCATGGAACTGTACAACAACGTTGTCGGAGACGGCGTTTACTGGTGGCAGAAGATCTGGACGACCAACATCAAGGACTGCTACTGGCACGACAACTTCTATTCTGTGAACCGTTCCTGGGACAGCGGCGTAAATATCCGTCAGGAGGACAACACCTATGTTGAGGGCGGTGATTTCAGTCAATACCCCGCTGCACAGGCTATTATCGACAATGCGGGTCTAACAGATCCAAGCGTGAAAGACGGTGTCCGCATGGGTATTGCAGAGAAGCACAATGTGACATTGATGCAGTATCCGGACGGCGAGGCATACTACTTTGAAAAACCAGCCGGCCTGCTTACATTTACAATTCCTAGTCAGATCGGCAACACGCAATATGACAAGCTGGCACATACCGCAAATATTCTCATGCCGGAAAGCACTGACCGCACATCGCTTGCCGGTAATTTCACGATGGCTCCCGGCTTCACCTGCGACAAGGCCTCCGGCAGCCGCCAAAACTTCACATCTCCCGTTGTCTATACGTTTACTGACGGCACAGATACCATCGCGTGGACGGTCACTGTTACCTGCGATGTAACGGCGGATGGCCCGCTGGTCGGTACGGAAACGACGCTGGACGCGGCCATCGCCGCACGCAGCGACTGGACACAGGAGCCTGCTGGGGCTGAAAACGGCGGCACACTCTTTACAACTGTCAAGGGGTTCAGTGCATATATTGGAGATCGTATTTCCAACGATGCTATTTTGGAGTTTGATGTGCAGTCTGTTCTGGACGGCAACGACTGGACGGGGTATGCTCTGCGGATGCAGAACCCCTATGATATGCTGGGCACGATGTACCACATTGTCTTCAAGCAGGATGCCATTGAGCTTCAGAAATGGGTAAACGGGAACCGCACGATGCTGATCGGTACGATCGAGGGCTATGACCCGGTTTACGGTGATGTGGAAAACAAGTTCTATACCTCTGATGTCCGTCACAGCATCAAGACCGGCGCGATTGATGTTCCCACCGGCGTGCGTCTGTTCCTGTATATTGACGGCAACAAGGTCTTCGACGTAATTGATGCAGACGATCCTATCACAAATGACGGCTTCTTCGGCATGTATCCGATGACGCACGACATGACGCTTCTGCCGTTCTCGAACATCGATACCAGCCCCAAGCCCGATCCCGGCCCCGATCCTGAACCGAATCCGATTCTTCCTATACTGCCGTCCGGCGGACAGAGTGCATGGAAGAATCCCTACCAGGATGTTACTGATTCGAGCAGTTATTATGAAGCTGTGCGCTATGTCACGGAAAAGGGCCTGATGAACGGAACCAGCGCATCTACGTTCTCTCCCGACGCGGCAATGACGCGCGCAATGATGGTCACGATCCTCTGGCGCATGGAAAAGGAGCCTGCCGCGCTGAGAAGCAACTTTATGGATCTGACGGCGGACTGGTACCGCACAGCTGTTGATTGGGCAGCAGAAACCGGTGTTGTCAACGGCGTCGGAAACGGAAAATTTGCACCGAACGCCACGCTCAGTCTGGAACAGTTGATTACCATTCTGTATCGCTATGCGGAAAATAAGGGGTATAACGTCTCGAAGTCCGCTTCGCTCGATTCGTTCACGGACGGCAGCGCTGTCAGCGCATACGCAAAGCCCGCCATGCAGTGGGCAGTCGGAATGAACTTCCTTTCCGGCAATACCCTGACCCCAGGCGCGCCCGCAAGCCGCGCGCAGACCGCACAGGTTCTGATGCTGTTCTGCAAGGCTTACATTAAGTAACCCCCATATAACCAGCTGCGCCCTGCTGTTTGCAGGGCGCAGCACCCAAATTTGCATACAATCAGCAAAAAACTGCTGAAATGATAGATATATCTGAAAAGGAGCCATCACCATGGATAATTCCACACCGTTCCGCACGTTTGGAACCATGCTCGACTGTTCGAGAAACGCTGTGCCGAATCTGCACACGCTCAAAAAGTGGGTCGATCTCACGGCAAGCCTCGGATACAACACCCTGCTTTTATACACAGAAGACACCTATGAGGTACCGGACGAGCCGTACTTCGGCTATATGCGCGGGCGCTATACACAAGCTGAGCTGCGTGAAATAGATGTTTATGCCAGAGAGCGCGGCATGACGATCATGCCCTGCATCCAGACGCTGGCGCACCTGTATGCCATCAAGCGTTGGCCGGAATACTGGCCGCATTTTGACACGGACGACATTCTGCTGGCGGGCGATGAGCGGGTGTATACGCTCATTGGCCACATGTTCCGGAGCCTTGCCGCGTCGCTCTCCTGCCGGACAATCCATCTCGGTATGGACGAGGCGGAGATGTTTGCGCGCGGCCGGTATTATAACCAGCATGGCGACTGCAACCGCTCACAGGCGCTGCTCACGCATTTGCAGCGCATATGTGAAATCGGCGAAACATACGGCTTCCGCTTCCTGATCTGGTCGGATATGTTCTTCAAGCTGGCGACCGGCGGACAGTATTACGCTAAAAACGCACAGATCGACGAATCTGTGCGCGAAAAGATCCCGGCAAACGTGGAGCTTGTCTACTGGGATTATTATTCGGCGGATGAAGCGCACTATGACGGCATGATCGAAGCTCACCAGAAGCTGAAGCCCGGCACATGGTTCGCAGGCGGCCTGTGGAAGTGGACAGGCTATGCCCCGCACAACGGCTACAGCATGAAGATCACAAAAGCAGCGCTTGCAAGCTGCCGGGAACACGGCGTGCAGGATGTATTTCTGACTATGTGGGGCGACGACGGCGGGGAATGCTCCCCGTTTATGCTCCTGCCGTCGCTGTTCTATGCTTCGGAGCTTGCGAAGGGTGAAACAAACGACGAAACGATCAAAGTACATTTCGCGCAGCGCTTCGGCGCAGCATTCGACGATTTCATGCAGCTAGATCTGCCCGGAACGCGCAACGGCCTTGACGACAACGTTCGGAATCTGGATAAATTCCTGCTGTATAATGATCCGTTTATGGGCATGATGGACAAAACTGTTTTGCCCAGCGAAGGGGCACAGTTCGGCGCTTGCGCCGAAAAGCTGGAGGCGCTGCAGACGCTGCCGGAGTGGGGCTATCTGTTCCGGACGCTCGGTGCGCTGTGCCGGGTGCTGGAGGTCAAGGCGGAACTCGGCATCCGCGTCCACGAGGCGTACCGCACAGGAGATAAGACAGCGCTTTGCGCCATGCTTGCGGAACTCGACGAAACGCTTGCACGGCTGGAACGTTTCCATAATGCTTATCGGGCACAGTGGATGCAGGAAAACAAGCCGCACGGCTTTGACGTGCAGGACATCCGGCTCGGCGGTCTGATGCAGCGGGTAAAGACCTGCCGTGCGCGGCTGGAGGATTATTGCGCCGGACGGCTCGACCGGCTCGAAGAACTGGAGACGAAGCAGCTTGATTTCTTTGATCACGGAAAGCGCTGCGCAGAACCGGTCGCCACGCACTGGGGGCAGATTGCGACAGCAAACATTGTCTATATGACGATGCTTTGGTGAGGAATATGGGTCAAAAGCATATGGTAGAGCACGCAAGCTGGATTTATCCGTCAGAGGATATCGGCGAGGTCTGCCCTGTTTTCCGAAAGCATTTTACCGCGCACCCCGGTGCAGCAGCGAAGCTGGAAATCACCGCATTCGGCGTCTACGAAGTGTTTCTGAACGGGCAGCGGATCGGAAATTTCTTTCTGGCTCCCGGCTGGACAAGCTATCCGACGCGCCTGCAGGTACAGACCTATGATCTGACGGCGCTGCTGCGCGAGGAAAATGAACTGACCGTCACGCTCGGAAAGGGCTGGTTCGCCGGACGGATTTCTGCCGGTGTTTATCAGGCGATTGCGGACGGCCCGCGTCTGCTGGCAGCACTGCATCTGACCGGCGCGGACGGCACGCGGGAGTACGCGACCGATGAAAGCTGGCAATGGGCAGAAAGCCCAATCCGGTTCAGCGACATTTACGACGGCGAAACGTATGATGCGCGCGTCACACCGGAAAACTGGCGCTTCTGCCGGACGGACAGCTGCGGCAAGCAGATGCTGATCCCGCAGGAGGGCGAGATCGTTACAGAGCACGAATGCCTCAAGCCGGCCGCTGTTCTGCATACGACGAAGGGCGAAACGGTGCTCGATTTCGGGCAGGAGGTCACGGGCTATGCGGAATTTACCGTGCAGGCCCGCGCTGGTGAGCGCGTTCTGCTCTCCTGCGCAGAGGTACTCGACGCGGACGGGAATTTCTATACGGAAAACTACCGCAGTGCAAAATCCAGAATCGAGTATATCTGCCGTGATGGAATCCAGACCGGCCGCGCACACCACACGTTTTACGGCTTCCGCTATCTGCGTGTGGACGAAGCGCCGGAGGGTTGGCAGGCAGAGAATTTCACGGCGGTCTGCGTCTATTCCGATCTGCAAAGAACCGGCTGGATTCGCACGTCCGATCCGCTTTTGAACCAGCTGTATCAGAACATTGTCTGGGGTGAAAAGGACAACCTGCTGGACGTACCGACTGACTGCCCGCAGCGCGACGAGCGGCTTGGATGGACAGGCGACGCGCAGGTCTCCATCCGTGCGATCACCTGCACGTTTGATGGGAAGCGATTTTTTTCAAAATGGCTGCGCGATATGGCAGCGGAGCAGCGCGGGGACGGTGCAGTTTCCCACTTTGTCCCGAATGTCGGCCTTTTCACAAAAGATCCCGCGCTGTTCTGCGGCGGCTCGGCGTGGGCGGACGCGGCGGTGATCTGCCCGTGGCAGCTCTATCAGGCTTATGGTGACAAGGAACTCCTGCGTGAGCATCTGCCCATGATGCAGAAATGGGTCGAATATGTGCGCAGGGCTTCCGGAGACAGCTGCATCTGGAACACCGGCCACCAGTATGGCGACTGGCTGGCGCTCGACGCCGGAGAGGGCAATTATACCGGCGCTTCCCGCAAGGAATTTATCGCAACGGCATTCTATGCGCATTCCGCACAGCTTCTGGCACAGGCAATGGACGCGCTGGATATGGACGGCGCTGCATATCATCGGCTGTTTGAAACGATCCGTGCCGCACACCAGAACGCATTCCCGGACTGCCGAACGCAGACCGAATGTGCATTGGCGCTGCATTTTGGTCTTGCGGTGACTCCTGACCGCGTTGCCGCGCAGCTTGCAGAGCTGGTTCGGAGCAACGGGAATCGACTGACGACCGGCTTTGTCGGAACGCCGTATTTGTTACACGCGCTGAGTGAAAACGGCTACGCACAGACGGCCTATGACCTTCTTTTGCAGACGAAAGCCCCATCATGGCTGTTCTCTGTCAAAATGGGCGCAACGACCGTCTGGGAGCATTGGGACAGCCGAAAGGCAGACGGCTCGTTCTGGAGCACAGATATGAACTCGTTCAATCACCACGCCTACGGCGCGGTAGCCGACTGGCTGTACGCCGCGGCAGGTGGCATCCGGCCGGGGAAGCCGGGGTATGAAACCGTGCTGTTCTCACCCATTCCAAACCGGCGACTGCAGCGATTTGAAGTAGTAGTAAATACGCCGCACGGAAAAGTGTGTTCATGCTGGAAATGGAACGGCCCCACAGTGACATATGTTCTTACTACGCCGGTCAGTGCCGAGATTCGGCTTGGTGGTGAACAGCACAATGTTGCAGCGGGAACATACACCTTTGTTCGGGGGGGATACGACAAATCGCCGTATGAAGCAAAGGATTTTCTGAACGTTCGAAGATAATTCGCGGTTGCCCATAGCGCCCATCGGAGTTATTAGCAAATGTAGATATGAGAGCTGCACCTAAAAATATGATAGTTGGCTTGTGTCATTTTGAGCCATGCCATGTTAGACCCGAATGAGGATGTTACCACCGCCGCGGTTGATAATGTCTTCGGTCTTGTACCAGTGGAAATGGTTCGGGGAATACTGCCCTTCCTTCATGTATAGCAGCTTTTCGGCATAGACCTTCGGATACTTGTCTTGCATGGCGCGGTTACCGTTGCGGATTGTAATGAGCGACATACCAACCTTGTCGAAATCGCCAAGGCCGTAATCGGTAATGTCCCAGCCGAGCATACAGTCGCGGACTTCATCGTATTCATGCCCCTTGGTTTTCCATTCTTCCGGCGTGAAGTGGCAGAACGGCGGCAGGTAGCAATGCTCCCGTGCGCACATGACCTCCAGTTCTTTCAGTGCTTTATTGATTTCAGAACGCTTCATTGAGATTCTCCTTTCTCGTTCGGATTTGTTTTTGGGATTACAATTTTAACTGGGTTTACGGCTGGTTACCAACAGGAATGCCTATGTGTTTTCTTATATTCTTTGCGTCAGCAATTATCGCAGATCAACCGCACTGCTTTTTCTTGATATCATGTCTGAGAATGCCGATCACGATGGAGGTCATCGCAATCAGTTCGTTGACCGCCGCAGAGTAGGCCCCATTCACAACGTTGTAGATCAGCCAGCACGGGCCAGAGAAAAATGAGATCAGGCGGATTTTCTTACTTGTTTTCATCCAAAGCGCCACGGTCGACAGGAGCGAGCCAATCATAGGCAAAATGCTGTACGCATTTTGCCATGTCGCAATGCCGGCAGCAAGCAGAAGCAGAATGAAAAGCGCGAGCCACCAGTTTGACTTTGCCCATTTCTTATCGATTGAAAAGAAAAGACTCCTGAAAAAATTGATGGAATCGAGGCATGCACCGGTCACGGCTCCGACGAGAAACAGTTGTGTACAGAACATCAAACTTGCCAACACCTGAAAGAGCATGACATTTTTTCTCTGTGAACACTGAAACGACAGGATCGAGCAGATAATTCCTATTATGCCGATCACCTCTGCAATCACTTTGACCATGATATGTGTCCTTTCCTCGTTACGGCTGCTTTTGCAGAAACACCATGCCGCCTGCCGGGATTTCGATTGTCGCCGCACATTTACCGGTCACACGGTCAAGCCACTGATCCTGAAACACCAGCTTGCCGCTGCTTTTCCCGAGATTTGAAATGCACAGATAGCACACGTCGTTTACAAACATGCTTATATGGATATCATTTCCGGCCGGCGCGGTCAGAATCCTGCGGTCCTTCGCAATATCGATAAAGCACAAAGAATCCTCGCTGACCATTGGCTTATAGAGTTTCAGATATGTGAACCATTTTTCGCGCAGACGCTCATCATCCGGAATATCGGACCATTCGCTGTAAACAAACGGGCCATTCGGATGGTTGCGGTAATATTCTCTGATTTTTCTGAAATGCCGGCTCTCTGCGTCGTCGTGGTACACGACATTGGGTGCACAGCTGCGTTCGCCAGTGATCGGGCGTCCGTCCAATCGGAGCAGGAACTGCAAAAACGGCAATGCGCGCGAAAAATAAATATCTCCGTTTGTTTCGTTGGTGAATTTATAATCCGGGCAGGGGATGACGTAGGGGCTGTACTGCACTGTTCTGAGAAGCTCCTCGGATGTTTTGCAGCTTTCGCCGACCCACAGGTAGTCGTAGATTTTCTCGTTTGATACCGGAAGCTGCAGCTCTCCGATATGAAGTTTAACGATTCCATGGTATTCGTTTTTTACGACAGAATACATCCGCACCAGCAGATCTTCAATATACGGGTCATATTCCTCCATGCCATACGGATTGCCCTCTCCGTCCCGCCGGTCGTATCCCATATCGTTGAAGATCCCATCAAACGCATATTCATCCATCATGCGGTGCAGATTGTCGAACAGGTATTGATTCCATTCGGGAGAGGCGGCATTGCAGCACCTGTAGCGGTAATAATTTTGAACCAGCATCAGCTTTGGATCGGCGACAAACTTCTCGGTAAAATCCGGATCCCGTTCATCAAAGAAGCCGCTCGATAGATACGGCAGAACCTTGATGTGAAAGGAATGGCACAGGTCAATGAATTCCTTTAAGCCGTCTTTGTCGTGAGAAGAAAATTTATCTGCGCCCATAATCCGCATGGCGTCGTTCCATTCCTCATGGATCTGAATCAGACCGACGCCGTTTTCGGAGAGCTTCCGAATCAAATCGTGATCGTACGCGGTAGGGCGTATGGTCATTTTATTTGGGTACTCACCAAGATTGTATATCACCTGGCCGGGGATATAATCGTGTATGTGCATCCGCCTCAGGCATGATTTGACGACTGAATTTGCATATTTTACGTTTGCAATTCGTTTGCGATAATCCGTATTCGTGTAATTCATGACGTGTCCCTTTCTCTTTCAAATGTGTTTTCATGCGAAGCACTGCACATAGTTCTGGCACGGTCAAACTGAAACAGCCGATGCAGCCCTGCGGCCGATAAACCGCAGGGCTGCATTTCACAGATAGCGGGGAGTTACTTCACAAACTGCTGATGAAAGCGCGCGACGGCAACCGCGACCTCGGCACGGGTCGCATCTGCACCGGCGTTGAGTTTTCCGCTCGTCGGCAGCAGAAGATTCGTGGCAATCGCCCATTTCACAGCGCTCTGCGCATAGGCAGATACCTTTGCACTGTCAGTGTAGCCGCTCAGCGAGGCGGATGCACTGACATCAAAGCCCTTTGTCTTGCCTGCATAGCGATAGAGGATCGCAGCAAGCTGTTCGCGTGTGACAGAGTCTTCGGGGCCGAATTTTCCATTGGAATAGCCGCCGACGATTCCCTGCGCCGCCGCCCATTCAACGGCCTTGGAATACCATCTGCCGCTCGGAACATCGGAGAATTTTCCGCTATAAGAGACGGAAGGCTCACCTTCGATGCGGTACAGGATCGTGACCAGCATTGCGCGCGTCAGTGTATCGCGGGGAGAGAAACTGCTGGTGCCGGTTCCGTTCATCAGATTCTTCTGGTAAACATGCTGAACCTCATCATAGAACCAGTCGCTGGACGAGACATCCTTAAATGTATTGTTTTCAGAAGGACGGGTCACAGGAACCACGATGATCGGCTGATCCGGCTTGCCAATGGGTGCGTCGGAAGCAAGGCGATCCAGCGCAGCCTTGGCTTCGGCCAGAGCTGCATTGACCTCATCCACCGTGCTTGCCGCATTGATGGCTTTCGTCGCTTTTATGATCACGTCAACTGCGGGTTTGGTGTTTGCACCGGTGAAGGTTTTGCCGTCGGCGTAGTCCTTCAGCGCCTCCTCTGCATTCTGCTTTGCTTCTGCAAGACGTTCTTCCTCCGAGGGTTCGCCGCCAGAGGCCAGCTTACGCAGCGCTTCTTTTGCCGTTGCCAGCGCGTCTGCTACATCGTCCAGAGTTTCCGCGGCATTGATCTCCGCAATGCCATCATTCAGGATGCGCTCCGCTTCGGACTGCTTATCTGCGGGGAAGTCTTTGCTCTGCATGTATGCACGCAGTTCCTCGATTGCGTCCTGCTTCGCTTTGGCCAGCCTCTCAGCAGCGCCAGAGATACTCTCGATCTGATCGATCGCGGCCTTTGCCGCAGCCAGTGCTTTATCGACCGCTGCAACGCTCGTTGCGGCGTCGATCGCGGCATTGCCCTTCTTCTTTTCAGCCTTTACCAGATTCCAGTTTTCCAGCGTGTAGTCGCTGCGGACTGCATACTTGTCCAGTGCGTCCTTGGCAGCAGCTTTCGCAGCTGCCAATTCCTCTGCCGTGATCTGCTCATCGGTTTTGATCGCAGCCAGAAGATCGCAGCATTTTTTCGTCAACTTTTCAATGCTCTGCTCGGTATCAAATGTGTCAACCAGCTGCGCAAATGCGCTCTGCAGCTTTTGAACCTCCATTTTCTGTGCCTCACGGTAATCATCGGGATCGGCTGCATCGGACACGGTTTTCTTTGCGGCGGCAATTTGCGCACTCATTTCGGTTTTTGTCGCGAAAATCGGTTTCACTGCCTGGATAGCGCTGACTGCGGCGGCTGCTGCGGCGTCAGCCGATGCAGCATCGGAAGCCTGCTTTACCGCATTGATGCCATTCATTTTTGCCGTCTGTACCAGCGCCCAGTTCCAGTATGTATAAGCGTTCTGGTCGAGCGCTGCAACTGCTGCGTCGAGGGAATCAAGCGCTGCATTTTTTGCGGTATCCAGCGCATTCGCCTCGCCGGGGATCTCAACAACAATGATATGATCGAACCAGAAATCGCCGGTTCCACTGACGGCGGGCTGTACGTTGATATACTCAGCGTTGGCGGCAGTGTAGATCGTGGCCGATATCGCAGTCCAGTCTGCCTGCGGCCCGGTCAGGATATTTCCCTTTTGTACGTCGTTGTAGATATCACCCCATGTAGGCGTCGCAAAGCATTCACCGAGATTCAGCCAGATTTTTGCCTCAGCAGAGGTCTCAGCAGAGGTTTTTGCCTGAAGCGTGATCTTGTAACTTGTATTGGGCTTTACAGCAGTGCGGAAATCTGTACCAAGCGATACCTCTGTAACGGCTGCGGTCCCAACATGATAGTGCATGGAATACATGCCGGAGTATGCGACTGTGTTGTCTCGCTCAATGGAGCAGCTCGATTCAACACCGCTCGGATAATAATGTGCGCGGGTCCATGTGCCCGCAAAATCCTTCTCAAAGCCGGGATTTGCAAGCATGGAGCGGAAAATTTCATCTGCGGCCTGCGGAACCGTGCGGGTTTCGCTCAGATTGATGTCGTCATAATACCATTCGCCCTTGCCCTCGGTGACAAGATCGACGCACAGAAGCGTTGCGTCTGCCTGCGAGGTGAAGGTCGCGGTCAGCACCTGCCAGCCGTTTGTCGAACCGGTGATCGTATTGCCGAACTGTGTATCCTTGTGATATTCCTGCCAGGAGCTGTTGCACTCACCGAGTGCGAAATATGTTTTTGCGGTTTCTGCGGTACCATCCGCAGCTTTGACCTTGATGGAAATCGTGTACTCGGTGTTGGGCTTGATGGAAACGCGATAATCTGTGCTGAAGAAGTAGCGGCCATTGCTGCCGTCACTGCTTAGATGCAGGGACTTTGCTCCTGCATAAGATTGTGAATCGTCGAGAGCGTGCGTTGTGTTATTGCCCCATTCAAGATGGCGTGTCCAGAATTCTGAGTAATTTTCCTCAAAGCTGTAATTCGGGAAGAGATAGACCGGATCATCTGCAGCTGCTTCAACGGGCGACCATGTCGGATTCTGCATACCCGCGCCTGCAATCGTGCAGTCCGAACCGGATGCCAGTGCGAAATTGCCCTTATCGGGATTCACATACTTTACCGCGCCAGTCTGACCATTCTTGTCAAAGCCAAGACCGGAGATGGTTTCCGTCGTATTTCCGTCATATTTGTCCTCAAAATAACCGTCACCATACTTCGTGTCGGTTTCAGCGTCATTCTGCCAGACGGACCAATCGACCTTCTGCGCATAGCTGCAGCCGCTGGCACCCCAGTTTTCGATCACAGCCGGATAAACGGAGTTGCTTGCGGCGCTGTTGTCGTAGAAGTTGTGATCGAAGCTGTTATACAGGCAGTTAAGCAGCGGGAAATAGATGTGGTAGCTGGCGATCGTCGTTTCGTGCGGCTGCATCGGCCCAAAAAGGTTGTAAGCGACCGTGTTGTCGTGTGCGCGTTCTGTGACGTAGACGTCGCTCATTTTGTTGTGATAATAGGTGTTGTTCTTGACCGTAACATTGTAGCACTGGCTGAGAACCGTGCCGAGCGCGGTGTTCACGAACAGGTTGTTCTCCACCAGCCCGTCATGCACCGGCTCGTGGTTGAACTGCACGCCGGAGCCGCTGGGGATCTCGTGGAAATAGCAGCCGCGAACCGTGACATTGGAGGAACCCGTGGAAACATAGACGCCGTGGTCGAGCATGCTGCCGAGATCACGCGCGTAGCCGATATTCCAAATCTCGCAGCCCTCGATCAGAACGTTTGTGCTGCCAATAACCACGATGCCGTCATAAGCACTCGCGCCATGAACAAGCGAGGTCACGTCGTGCAGCTTCATGTTTACGATCTCAAAATGATCGCAGCCGTTGCGCAGATAAACTGCGTCCTGCGTGTAATTCCGGAATTCCAGACCCTCAATATGCCAGTAGGCACAGCTGTCAAACAGCATGCCGATGGTAGCGTCACCATACCATTCGCCGTCAAAAACCGGCGTTTCACCTGGATAATTCAGAACTGTGAACCATTTATCGACTGTCCCCTTTTTTTGGGAGATTCCGCGCCCGGTTCCCGCAGAACGGTACAGGCCGCCGCGGACATAAAGCAGGTCGCCGGGGCTCATGGCGTTCATAGCCGCTTCCAGCGTGGCAAACGGCTCGGCATAGCTGCCGGGATTGGCGTCGCTGCCATTCGGCGCGACGTAGAGAATTCTGCCGTCTGCAGCGACGGGGGTGCGCGGAGCAGCGCTTGCTGCGGATGCAATCGGGAGTAAGCCAAGCAGCAGGCAGACAGTCAGCAATGCTGCGCCGAGCCTGGTGCAAAGCGATCTGGGCTTTTTCATGTGTAGTTCCTCCTCATTCTCATTCCGGGTGTACCCGGTTCGGTACAAGTATCATACGCGATAAATGCCGCCGGCGGCAATTAACCAATTTCCGCATTCGTCTGCATTTTTCTACGAATTGCATCTTTGCATGGACAAATTCACTGCGGCAGCGTGGTCTGTAGAAAAATGCAGACCAAAGTGGAAAACCGTGAATTTACGCCGCAAAGCGCCGCATGCTATACTGATGCTGTCACAAGATATACGCAAGATATGATAGGAATAGGAGAAACGCATATGAAACTGAGCTTCCATGAGTATCTGGACAAAATGCGCGGCTGCTGGAATGGCAAGAACATCGGCGGCACGCTAGGCACGCCGTTTGAGGGTATGCGCGGTCTGTTCGACATTCAGTATTATTCGCAGCCGCTGGACAAGCCGCTTCCGAACGACGATCTGGATCTGCAGCTTGTATGGCTCAACGCGGTCGAGAAATACGGCCGGAACATCAACCGCGAGCTGCTGGGGGAATATTGGCTGTCCTTTATCTACCCGGACTGTGCGGAATATGGCGCGGGCAAGAATAATCTGCGGGCCGGACTTGTTCCGCCGCTGTCCGGCTATGTCGGCAATCATTATCGCAACAGCAATGGGTCCTGGATCCTGACAGAGATCTGGGCGTGCCTGTGCCCCGGCCATCCGGAGCTTGCGGTCAAGTATGCCTACGAGGATGCAATCATTGACCACAGCTATGAAGGCGTCTATGCGGCGGTCTTTCTTGCTGCGATTGAGAGTGCCGCTTTTATCATTTCGGACACAAACGCGCTCATTGATATTGGCCTGTCGTATCTGCCGGAGGACAGCGCGATCCATAAGGCGATCGCCTGTGCCAGAGCGTGCTATCAGAGCGGCCTGACCTGGCAGCAGGCGCGTAAAAAACTTCTGCAGGAGGTTCCCAGCAGCTTCAGCGTCCTGAAAACCGATCCGCGTGATATGGAGCCAGATGAGCCCGTCGGCCCGATCGGCTTTGATGCACCCGGACATATGGGTATCATCGTCATGGCGTGGCTGTACGGCGAGGGCGATTTCGACAAGTGCATTTCCATTGCCGCTTCCTGCGGTGAGGATGCAGACTGCACTGCAGGCTCCCTTGCGGCCATTCTCGGCATTGTCAGTGGGAATGGCGCGATCAGCGAAAAGTGGCTGAAGCCGCTCGGCGGTATGATCCTCACCAGCTGCATCAACCGCAGCGACGTGGATATTTCAATTCCCAATACGATCGACGAGTTGGTGCAGCGCGTTGCAATTCAGATGCAGCGCTTTATGAACCCGCAGGATTTGGCCTTCGACGATAATCTTGGGATCGAGGCAATTCTGGCGGATGAAAGCCGTCAGTGCTATGAACCGGAGCGCGTAGGCTGCTGGTACGCACGGGACTATCGACGCACCTTTACAAACCCGTTCCTGGTGAAGCACACTTCGCATCCGTTCGATGTGTATGTGGATTACCACGAAGCGCCGTATATTGCAGAGGACGTCACGAAGAAATTCACGCTGACCTTTGAAAACAATCTGCTGCGTCAGCAATGGCTCCATGCTGCGCTGCATCTGCCCGAGGGCTGGGAGATCTCTCCGGCGCGGTCGCTTGCAATCAATTTGGAGCAGGCGCACTGCAACGTGCCGCTGGCGCGTGTTACGATCGAGATCACGCCGCATAATCTGACGCAGTCGAGATATGATCTGATTCTGCAGGTCACTTCGGATGGACATCATACGCAGAGCCTGATTCCGATCGTGCTGCTGACAGGCGGCGATTATCAGATTTTCAGCGAGTAACACGACTTGAACGGCAGTGACACAGTCACTGCCGTTTAGATGCGTCAATGGAAAGGAGAACAAGTATGCAGACAATGCAGGCTTATCACAGTTGGGTGCAGGAAGAACTGAAGCGCTCCGTCGAATTCTGGAGCCAATATGGGATAGACCATGAAAACGGCGGTGTTTATACCTGCCTTGACAAAACCGGGAAAATTTACAGCACAGACAAAAGCGTATGGATGCAGGGACGCTGCGCATGGACATACGCATATCTGTGTACAAACTATGGAAAGCGCGAGGAATGGCTGGAGATCAGCCGGAGCTGCCTTGACTTTATGGAGGCGCACTGCATCAACCGCGACGCCGGGAACCGGATGTATTTCACTGTGACGGCTGACGGACATCCGCTGCGCCAGCGGCGCTACTGCTTCTCCGAGGCGTTTTATGCAATGGCAAACGCCGAGTATTATCACAATTCCGGAGAGCATATCCGCATCGAACGTGCGCGGGCTGCGTATGAGCTGATTTATCAGCTCAATCACCATCTGATCGAAGACCCGACCGGACTTGGCCCCAAAACAATCCCGCAGACGCGCACGGGCCGCACTCTGGCTGATCCGATGATTTATCTGAATGTATCGGCAGTCATGCGCCGCTGTGATCCGGAAAAGCGCGCACTTTACGATGCACGCGCGCAGCAATGCGTAGAGGAGATCCTGCGCTATCATGTAAAACCGGAACTCAAGTGTACGCTGGAAACGGTCGGACCGGAAGGAGAACTGCAAACAGATACGACGGCTGGCCGCGTTGTTAATCCCGGACATGATATCGAATGCAGCTGGTTCCTGATGGAGCAGGCGCAGATCACACAGGACGATACATTGTTTGCGCAGGCCGTTCAGATTTTTGATTACGCGATCCATGCCGGTTGGGATAAGGAATACGGCGGATTGCTCTATTTTATCGATTGTCTTGGCTGCCCGCCGGAGGCATATGAGCACGACATGAAGCTGTGGTGGCCGCATAATGAGATTCTCATTGCTTCGCTGATGATTTATCAGAAAACCGGGAAGCAGGAATACTGGGACTGGTTCTGCAAAACGGCAGATTACTGCCGCGAGCATTTCTGCGAGCCTGAGTTTGGAGAGTGGTACGGCTATCTGCGGCGCGACGGTCTGCCTACGCAGCCGCCGTGCAAGGGCAGCACGTTCAAAGGCCCGTTTCATGTGCCGCGCAGTCTGATGATTGCGGACCGGCTGCTGACCCAGCTGGAGCAGAGACAGTAAAATAAACTACCGGCCAGAGGATCGAGTCCTCTGGCCGGTAATTTTTATGCCATTGTCTTGAGCATCTGCTCTGTAATTTCGTAGCGGCAAGGTTCGTGCTGCATGAAATGCATGCATTCTTCGACCACATATTCGCCCATGCGGGCGATCTCATCGCCGAAGGAACCGGCGATGTGCGGCGTCAGAAATACGTTTTCCATCGTATAAAGCAGACTTCCGGCCTCCGGCGGTTCTGGCATCGTAACGTACAGAATTGCCGTCAGATCGGGGCGCTCGTGCAGTACGCGGATCAGATCCTGTTCGACGACCTGTGCGCCGCGGCCGGTATTTAAAAAAGTTGCATTCCGGCGCATCCTGGAGAAAAGTGCGTAATTCAGCATCCCAACTGTTTCCGGAAGATCCGCGATATGATTGGAAACGACCTGGCAGGTCGAAAACAGCTCCTCCAGCGGGAGTTTCCGCACACCAAGCGACGCTGCGGCTTCGTCAGAGAGAAACGGGTCATAGACGCACAGATCCAGCCGGTGCTGCTTCAGCAGACCGATCAGCGACCGGCCAACCATGCCAGCGCCAAGAATACCGACCGGCGTATCAAAACTGCCGGGCATCTGCCAGAACCGTTCCAGCGCCCTGTGGCGACCTTCAGGCGACCGACTGGCGCGCACGGCATAATGAAATCCCTTGTTTGCAAGCAGAATCTGCGCTGCGGCATACTCTGCAACAGGAATGGCGTTTGCCGCCCAGGCAGAAAAAACGTGCGCGCCTGCCGCCAGAAATTCCCGAGCAAAGTGCTGCACAGAGCCGGCCGCATAAAACACTGCGCGCAGCGCGGGAAAGCATTCCTGAAGCTCCTCGCGTGTAAAATGCGGCATATCCCATGTGGAGAAAATCAACTCCGTATCGCGGTATAAGTCCGGCTGTGCCAGAATTTCTTCCCTTGTCACGGGCACATCCGGAAGCTGCGTCCATGCGCCCAGCTGCGCACGCACGGATGCGGGAAATGCGTGTTTACACATAGCCGAATCGCCGATCAAAATACTTTTCATCAAAAATACCGCCTTTCCCATCAGGCCTCACGGACAAGCGCACGGAGCGCTGCTGCATCCTGCGCCATCTGCTCAAACGTGTCGTCCTTCACGAATTCCAGCATCAGACTGCGTGTTTTGCCGTCCTGCCGGATGATATCGAGATATTCCTGCCATATGGATGCACCTTCGGCCAGTGGGAAACGGTTGTAGACGCTGTCCAGATAGAATACATGGACATGATACAGATATGGCTGGACTGTTCGGAGCGCGTGCAGATTCTCCGCCTGTGAAAGACGGGAGTTCGGCTGCCAGTACAGATGCAGATTATCCCGTGCGACGCTGCGGAGTGTCTGCACGGCAGAATCGCAGTTGTCTGTCAGCGTATTCGGATGATATTCATAGCAGATATCGATCCCAGCGGTTGAGGCCATGTCGCAGATCGCCTGTGTGCAGGAGATCACGCGCTGTACATACCCCGGGTCTGCCTGTGCTGAACCTCTGGTACCAGCCCAGATGCGGATGCACGGGGCACCGAGCGCCTTTGCACTTTCCAGCACCGGTGGAAACAGATCCGGTGTCTGTTCACCAGCCTCAAAATAAGAGCCGTAGGCCCAGACGGCAAGCCCGGCTTGCTCGGTAAGGTGCCGGATCTCGCGCGCACGCGAAACGTCGCCCGGCAAAACATGAACGTCCCCGCCCCACTCAATGCCTTCAAGACCGCATTGTTTGACTGTGGAAATGATTTCTTCCGGCGTTTTATCGCGGAACGTAACGGAAACCAGTCCGGTATTCAGCATGTTTCTTCCTCCATCATATGCTGCAGCATTTTGATCGCGCAGTCCGTAAGCATTGCGCCTGCTTCCGGCTGCCACATACTTCCTTCACACAACTGCACCGGATACACGTCTGTGTCAAACAGTTCGGGCACAGGAATGTAACCGAAAAAGCCGTTTGACAATGTCGCAATCAAACAACGACCACCGCACGCATCCTTCAGCGTGTGCCCAAATTGATGGTACAACTCTCCCGGCATGATAAAAACGGGCAGATCGCCAATCAGAAACACCTGTACCGGAAGTTCACCCTCATACCAATGTGCAGCGGTTGCTTTTCTTTCATAGGCTACAAGCAGTTCGGCCTGCAGTGTACCGAGCATATTATGTCCATTGTCCGGCCCGCCTGCCACGATCTGTTCCGCTCTGCGCAGCGTTTCTGCGTCTGCCCGCCGGTAGCGGCAGCGGATGCGCTGTATTTGCGCCTGCACGCGGGCATATGCGACCGGCTGCGCTGCGCTGGCGATAACGTGCGCGGCCTCCGCTGCGAGTATGCAGCCAAGTTCACGGTAGTCCGTAGCATGGCCGGTCATAAAGTCCAGATGGTTGATGTCGCCGCTCGGCGCGGCCAGATACACAGAAACAAAATCCGCGCCGTATCGGGCTTTGAGACGGCGGGAAAGCTCTGAAGAAAAATCGCCGCTGTATTGTGTGCCGCCGATGCAGTCCTGATGACAGGCGAAGCCAATCAGCGCACCGAGCGGCTGTCCGTCTGCATTTGCGGCATATAGAACCGGGAGCTCTGGATCGTTTTCCGCATAATGCCGGACAATTTCGGATACCGGTACATCTGAGGGATTGGTACGAACGCTGCCGTCAGCCATCAGATAATCGCGGTTAAAGGACATACCATCGACACTTCCAACGCCAAAAGACAGCGTGCACGGCTGTATTTGCCGGAGAGCAAGCGCTGCGCAGTCAGCAGCGAGGCGGCAAAATTCCGTCATAAACGGTACGTCTTCCTCTGAACCGAGCGGTTCGCCTGCCGGGATGCCATAGTGCGTATGGGTCGCACAGACAGCGACATGCTCCGGCGCGAGGCCGGTCATGGTATGGATGTGCGCAGTGATCGCGTCGCGATTTTTGACCGGAAGTTCCACGGCGTCGATCTCAATCAGAACCGCGCTGGTTGTTCCATCACTTACAGCAAATGCCTTTGCGTAGAGACGGTCAAGCACGCCGGTGCTCGGCCGTTTCATAAAATAGCCGGGAATATCAGAGCCGAGCGGCGGCGTGATTTCTTTTTCATAAAACCCGCATTGCAGCATTCGCGCGTCTCCTTTCTCCGTAAAAAATGCGCTTCTGCGTCCGCAGATATCTGCAGACGCAGAAGCGGGGGGATCAAATATTGTAATTCGGGCGAACCGGCATGCCGGTCTTGGAGGACTTCACTGCCGCAAGACTTGCGATTACAGTTTTGGCGCCTTCCAGCGCTGTTGTACGGATCGGCTTGTCATTGACAATGCAGTCCAAGAACTCCAGCAATTCACCGGAGGTGTTGTGACTGCTGATGTTGACCGGGTACTGAACCGGAACAGTCTGAAGATCGTAGTCCTTGATATCCTGAAGGATCGTATCGCCGTTGCCCAGTCCTTCCTTGAAAACGCTCATATAGGGGCTGGTGTTGTCAGTGATGATTGTGCCCTTGCTTCCATAAAAGACGCTGCGCATCGTATAGCTGCGCTTGCAGCCAGTGGAAACAAATACCTTACCGATCACATTGTTCGGGAATTTCATGACCGCGATGGTGCAGTCGTCTGTCGGGTAGTTGGGCAGCATTTTATGATTTGCGTAGGCGAAAACTTCTTCCGGATCGCCTGCAATCCAGCGAGCCAGATCGACTGCGTGGCAGCCGCCGCCAAGGAAGCCGTGGCGCAGCGGATCAAGACGCCATTCGACATCAATATGCGCATAATCGTGTGCATATTCGGTTTCCACAAAGAACAGCTCGCCGATCTCACCGCGCTCGATCAGGTTCTTTGCCGCGACAAAGCCGGGCGTATAGCGGCAGATCTGCCCAACCATCATCTTGGTTTTTGCCTTTGCCGCTGCGTCAATCATTGCCTTGCAATCGTCGAGCGTCAGCGCCATCGGCTTTTCGCACAGGACGTGCTTGCCAGCCTCCAGTGCTGCAACCGAGATCTCACGGTGCGTCTGGTCGGGCGTGACGATAATGACCGCATCGACCGCAGGGTCTGCAAGCATTTGACGGTAATCTGTCGTTTTGCGGCTGATGTTATACTTCGCAGCTGTTTCATTCAGCAGCGCTTCATTGATATCGCAGATCATATAAAGCTCTGCGTTGGGATGGTCGATGACGGCCTTCATGTGCAGCTGCGCCATAACACTGCACGAGATGACGCCGATGTTCAGCTTCTTGTTCATGGTATTTCCTCCTGAGTCTGATCTGAAATGCCGGCAGACGGCTGCGCAGCGCGTCTGGGGGACGGCTTGTAGCATAGCACACGACGTTTTCTGTGTAAATCAACGATATTCCACAGTCGCTCTCATTTTTCCACCAGTCTTACCAGATGGAGGCGATGACCTCGACATAGCGCTTCCCTTCTGCTCCTGTGTAGTACAGAACGCGGCCAGTATCCATCGCAGTGACGAAATCTTCCATCTGAGTCTCAAACATTCCGGGGTAGCCGCTGAAATCGACCGGATCATATTCGCCGCCGGTTGTCTTACAGACGCTCACAAATGGACGGATACAGATTGCTCCCCGTCAGATAGCAGAAGCGGTCAAGCGTATGGACGCCGAAATTGATGGAAACCCCGCCTCCGGCCAGCTTCTTTGTCATAAACCATGCCGGACGCTCCGGCGTAAAATATTCGCCGGTTGAATGATCGTCAATCATGACCAGTTCACCCAACTCACCGGATTCGATGATCGCGCGTGCCGCGCGATTCTCCGGACGGTAGCGCTGAACATGGCCAATCTGAAGCAGAACATGATGACGCTCACATGTCTGTATGATCCGCTCGCATGACTCCGGTGATACAGACATTGGTTTCTCCAATAGAATGTGCGCGCCATGTTCGGCACAGTCAATGGCGCATGGCTCATGCAGACCATGCGGCAGATTGATGATCACGGCATCCAGATGTTCGTTTTCCAGCATTTGATGATAGTCTGTGTAGACGGCTGCACCAAAGGGCGCTGCTGCGGCCTCCGCACGCGGCCGGACGACATCCGCTACCGCGGCAAGGCGTGTGCGCGTGTGCGCGGCGATTGCCTCAAGATGACATCCGGCGATGATGCCGGTGCCAATCATACCGAAAGAATACATATGTTTTTCTTCTTATGACTGTTCATCCTCCTGCGCCGGTGCATGCGCAGCACGGTACTGGCCCGGCGTAACGCCTTCAAACTGCTTGAAGACGCGGAAGAAGGTGTTGATATTCTCAAAACCGACCCGCGCGGCGACGTCCTTAATGACGATATTCGGGTCAGCAAGCAACTCCTTTGCCGCCTGAATGCGCAGACGGTTGAGATAGTTGACAAAGGTAATGCCGGTTTGATCCTTGAAGTAGCGTGAAAAATACTTGGGAGAGTAGCCGACATAGGCGCTGACGTCGTCGAGCGAGATGCGGTTATGATAGTTTCTTGCGATGTAGTCCAGCGACCGCCGAAGAATATCGGACTCCTGCTGCTGACGCTCAAGGAGTGCGGCAGTCGCCTTTGTGCAGACGGAGCGGAAAAAGTCGCCGATTTCATCAAGATTATTGAGCGAGCTGAGTTCTGCGAACGGGTCTGCATCAAAGAGCGGGAAAAACGGGATGCTGCGCGCAGTCAGGATCTGCGCGATCAGGGAAAGAATCGAGGAAAACGACGTGATCAGATGCTCATAAGGAATGCCGTTTTCCGCGCTCTGCTCGATAAGTGCGACAATATAGCTCTTGGCAGCGTCTGCGTTGCCGCTGGTGATGTAATTTGTGATATAATTCTTGTTTTCGTCCGTAAGGAAGGAGGGATACTCTCCGGCAGACGGAAGGTGCATGCTCTGGATAAGCTGGCTCTGGCGGTTGAGCACACGGTAGCGCAGAGCATTTTTTGCGGATTGATACAGTTCTGGCAGTTCTTCAAGCCGGTTGACAAAGGATGTCGTCACAAAAATCAGCCGCAGCTGGTCATTTTCAATATCGGCTAGATGCAGGATCTGCGTAAGCTCCCTGTGCAGTGCAGTAAGGTTCAATTCATCCATATTGACGATGAACGCAAATGTGCGGGGCAAGCACTCCATATATTCGATCTTCTGCTCGAAGGGATACGTCCACGCAGCTGTCAGCTTGCAGATGCCATCCTGCATGTGCGCCAACTCCACCGGCGTGTAGTCCAAATATGCGCGCTTGTAGAAATCGAACGATAAAAGCACGAGCGTATAGTACTTGTGTGGAAACTGCGCACCCAATTCAGCGAGTTGATAGGACAGCAGAGCCTCATCCTGCGACCGACCACGCAGAATGTCAAGGAGTAAATTGCTGCGCAGCTGTTCCTGCCCACTTTTCATGAGCGTAGAGAGTTTCTCGTTGGAGGCACGGATTTCGTTGATATTGGAACGGATGCTGCGGTAAACGGCGGTGCTTTCAATGGCAGCCGAGCGGGGATCGTCGATCGGAGGCTCGGAAAAGCTGTTTGCCAGACGGATGATGGGACGGCTGATGCGGCTGGAGAAAATTGCGGAGATCAGCACGATCAGCACCAGCAGGATCAAGATCAGCAGCAGAGTAAAGCTGCGGATCGGCTGCAGGCCGGAATAATATTCGCTTGTCGGGATGACACTTATATACCGCAGACCGTAGGCACCGGAGAGGGACTGCACCTGATAATCGGTGTCTCCGATACGGCAGTTGTGAACCTCGCTGTCGTCAAACAGGGGCAGGCTGTCAGTCTGCGCAAAAGTCGAGCAAACTGGTGCGCCTGCGGCATCAAAAATGCAGATGTCGCCCTGGCGTTCCAGAAAGCGGTCGTCCAGCAGTGCTTCTGCCAGTGACGGCGACAGAACAAAGCCCATGACGCGGTTCGTGCCGTATGATTGCTCGGGAAAGTAGGTGTACAGCAGCAGGAGCGCGCGGCTGTCCTGCCGATTTTTCACAAGGCTGTATCGTGTATAATCCAGTGCGCCGATGAATGAAAATGCGCGGTTTTCGCACAGCGTACCGTAAAGTTCTTCAAAGGAGTAGCCGGGGAATCTGCAATACTTTGAAAAATAGATCTCCGCGTCAAAGCAGCCGATGTTTGAGGCAATGCGATTGGTGCCGGGATCGAGGACAAAAACCGCTTCAAGGTTTTCATTGGATGACAGTGCATTGGTCAGAAGCGTTGTTGCGTCCTTTGTAAACTTGTTTGACCGGAAGCTGCCGGTCAGCGTTTCCTTCACGGAGTAATCCAGCATCTGCATCCGCTGTGCGTTTAGAGCGGATTCAAGCTGCGTGGAAAGGCTTGTGAGATATGCGCTGTTCGTTCGCTCGGTCTGCGTGCGCACCAGATTCTCCGCCTGCCAGTTGAATGCAATGCACGCGATAGAAACCGGCAGAATGATGCAGCCGAACAGAATCAGAAACAGCCGGAAAAATAGATCGTGTTCGGAAACAAAGCCGCAGATGCGGCTCCAAAAGCGTTTCATAGAAAAACCTCAGCAGTATCTAAAAAATCTATTTTAAGTATAACCGCTGCCGCCATCTGCCGCAACTCTCATATTTCTACCGGGGGCAACCATTTTCCACTGGATCGCAGAAAGAATGGGACAGATGCTGCAAGGCGGTGGAAAAATGAATATTGCCGTAGAAAATGGAGAATTTACAAGTCGGCGTATCCCATGCTATGCTCAAAACGCGGTCAGGCCGGAGGGCCGGATCGGGAGCAAATGATTTCGGACACAAGAGGGAGATACGGTTTTGCAAGTGACCACAAAGAAACAGAATACTGCTGAGCGGCTTCCCGCCCGTCGAGGCAGCACATGGAGTTATGTGCGGCAGCACTGGATCCTGTACGTCATGCTCATACCAGGAATTATCATGTTCTTCCTGTTTATGTACAAGCCCATGGTCGGCTTGCTTATGGCATTTGAAAAATACAATTTCAAAAAGGGCATTTTCGGCAGCGAGTGGGTCGGCCTTGCAAACTTCAAGCGCTTCTTCCGTTATAAAAACTGCTGGCGGCTCATCCGCAATACGCTTTTGCTGAATGTATTCAATATGCTCTGGACGACGCCAATCAATATTATCTTCGCGCTGATGATCAACGAATTCCGCGAAAAGGGCGTGTTCCGCAAGAGTGCAACTACGATCGCGTATCTGCCGCACTTCTTATCCGGCGTCGTCGTCATTTCAATCTTTAATCAGTTCCTGATGCCGAGCGGCACCATCAATCAGATCATTGAAAAGCTCGGCGGAACGCCGCTGAAATTCCTGAGTGACCCGAAATACTTCCGCACGATCTACAACTTTATCTGTATCTGGCAGGAAACGGGCTGGGGCTCCGTTATCTATGTCGCTGCATTGGCCGGTATCGACTCCTCGCTCTATGAGGCAGCCAGAATGGACGGTGCGAATAAGCTCCAGCAGATCTGGCATGTTTCGCTGCCCGGAATTGCATCGACGATCTCGATCCAGTTCATCATGAACCTTGGCTATCTGCTTTCCGGCGGCACGGACCGCGTCATGCTGCTGTACAACGAAAAACTCTACCCCACAGCGGACATCATCGGCACCTATATCTACCGCGTGGGTCTTTTGAACACAGATTACAGCTATTCCGTTGCGGTCGGTCTGTTCCAGTCACTGATCGGGCTTATTCTTGTGCTGGTCACGAATAAGATTTCCAAAAAGCTGACGGAAACCAGTCTGATTTGAGGAAAGTATCATGAGAAAAACACACAGAATCCATAAAAAGATTGCGGGCGACAAGGTGTTCTGCGCCATCGTACTGACGCTTTTCTGCCTGATGATTATTTTCCCGTTTCTCAATGTCCTGGCGATCTCGCTCAGTTCGCGTCTGTCCGTCTCGCAGGGTAGGGTATGGCTCTGGCCGGTTGGCTTTAATCTTGAATCGTATAAGCGCGCGTTTGCGTATGACGGGTTCCTCCGCTCCTATTGGAACACGATCCGTTATACTTTCATGGATACGGTGCTTTCGCTGGCTATCACCATGCTGACGGCCTATCCGCTGTCCAAGTCTTATCTGCGTGGGAGAAAATTTTTCAACGTCTTTTTCGTCTTCACCATGCTGTTCAGCGGCGGCCTGATCGCCAGCTATATCAACATGACGAAAATGGGACTCAACGGCACGATCTGGGCCGTCCTGTTTCCCGCGGCGTGCAGCCCCTATACCATCATTTTAATGCGTACCTTTTTTGAGCAGATCCCCACGTCCATGGAGGAATCGGCATTCATTGACGGTGCAAACGACTTTCATGTCTTTACAAAAATCACGATTCCGCTTTCCAAGCCAATCATCAGCACGGTGGTACTGCTTTTCGCGGTCAACCGCTGGAATTCCTGGTTCAATGAGTTTATCTATCTGACAGACAAGAAGCTACACCCGCTGCAGCTGGTCATTCGCTCCATCGTTCTGACGGGTGAGTCGGAAGGCGCGCTGCAGGCTGGCGAAGTGGTGCTCGGTCAGTCACTCAAGTATGCGGTCGTCATTCTGGCGATGATCCCGATGCTGATCCTCTACCCACTGATCCAAAAATATCTGGTAAAGGGTATTATGCTTGGCGCGGTAAAGGGTTAAACGTGGAAGCACTCGACATTGTAATAGGCACGAAATGTGTTTATTATAGAACAATCTGAAACTTGAAAAAGGAGAACGAAAATGGCAAAGAAACTGATCGCACTTCTTCTGGCCGTCCTGATGCTTGCCGGTATGCTTGCTGGCTGCGCCAAGACCGCCGAGACCCCCGCACCCGCCGCCGAAGACCCGGCGGATACGTCCGACTCCAGCAGCACTACCGATACCCCTGCTCCCTCCTCCGATGCGGAACCGATCGAAATCAGCATCGCTTACGAGGAATCCACGCATCCCGTTGATACCGATACATTTGCAGCCTGCAAGAAGCTGGAAGAAACGCTCGGCATCAAGATCAACTGGCTCAACTGGGGCGGCGAAGAAGCTACCTATAAGGAGAAGCTGAATCTGGCTATGGCCTCCGGCACTGCTCCCGATCTCTTCATGATCCACGGCGCGGACGAAGCCAAGCGCTATGTCAATCAGGATCTGCTGCTCTGCATCGAAGATTACTGGCAGGATTATCCCAATATCGCCAAGTACATCGATACCGAAAAGGTTCGTGAAGCCATTACTTATTCCGACAACGGCAAGATCTACACCACCGTCCGTCAGTATTCCACTCCGGTTTACTGGTTCGGCCTGCTGGCCCGCAAGGACATCATCAATGACCTTGGCTTTGAATACGACGGCACCATCGAAAGCCTGACCGACCTGATGCGCGCCATGAAGGAAGAGACCGGAAGCTACGTTTTCTCCGTCCGTAACGGCGTCGGCTCCCTTGTGACCAACTTTGCTTCCATCTTCGGCGCCTCTATGGGCGGTGTTGTGGGCTGGAACGCAAACGAAGGTAAGTATACGTTTGAAGGCAACGATGAGCATCTGTACAATGAGCTTGTCTGGCTCAATCAGCTTTATACTGAAGGGCTGATGGATCCCGAATACGCGCTGAACAGCACGGAAATGTGGGAAGAAAAGATGTCCACCGGCAAGGCGACTGTTACCTTCGATTATCTGACTCGCAGTGAGGACTTCACCAACGCTGTCCGCGGCGAGGATCCGAACGCCGCCTATGAGCTCGGCCCCATCGCCATGCCTGTTACCGCTGACGGCTTCAAGCCCAAGACCTACGCCTTCAGTTCCATCGACGTCAACTACCAGCTTGGCATCAACGCCGATACCAAGTATCCGGAGATCTGCATGCAGATTCTCAACTACATCTATTCCGACGAGTCCATCATCGACGCCAACTATGGCGAAGAGGGCGTGACCTTCGACTACGTTGACGGCGAGCCAGTTCTCAACGAGAATATCCCGACCGTTCTCAACAACTACCAGACCCCGGGCGACCCCATCGATATCGACGAGTATAAGGCTGCATGGCTCGGCATCTTCAATGTCGTCACCGATACCGATCTGTACGCTCTGACTTACTACGGTCCGTACAGCTACCCCGGCTACAAGCTGTACAGCGAGAACGAATGGCTGATGGATCTGGATCCCGTGATCCCCGCCAGCTACTTCACCACTGAGGAAGAAGCAGAGAAGTCCGACATTATGACTGCTTTGAGTGAATATTGCAACGCTCAGATTCAGGACTTTATTGAGGGTACCCGTCCTCTGACCGAGGAAGAATACGCCAAGTTCCAGGATGAATGCCTGAACGAGTACGGCGCAGCCCGCTGGTGCGAGATCATGAACACCGCATACGCTGCATGGAAGGGCTAACCGATAGCTTAACAAGACCTGAATAACGAGCAATGACAGGCGGAGGGAAACGGCAGCGGCCGCTTCTCTCCGCTCTGTCTTTGGAGGACAACATCATGAAGAAAGTTGCGATCGTCACCGGCTCCAGCCGCGGCATCGGCTACGCCATTGTGCGGCGGCTGGGCAGGGATGGGTTCCGCGTCGTTGTTTCAGCGACCGGACCGCAGGAAAAATATGAACAGGCGCTGGCAGGGCTGACTGCGGACGGTGTCGAATGGCGCTATATCCGCTGCGATATCGCAGACCATGACAGCCGACTGCATCTGATCGAAGAAACGGTCCGACAGTTTGGCCGTATCGACGTGCTTGTCAATAACGCGGGCGTCGCGCCGAAGGTGCGCGCTGATCTGCTGGAGATGACGGAGGAGAGCTTCGAGCGCGTGGTCGGTACAAACACAAAGGGCAACCTGTTTCTGACGCAGGCAGCGGCAAAGCAGATGCTCCGTCAGGAGCCCATCGGCAAAAAGCGCGGCACGATCATCAATATCTCCTCCTGCTCGGCGGAGGTATCCAGCGTCAGCCGGGGTGAATACTGTGTGTCCAAGGCAGGCGTCTCCATGCTGACGACGCTGTTTGCCGACCGGCTGGCCGGAGAAGGTATACTGGTCAATGAGATCCGTCCGGGCGTCATCGCCACGGACATGACCAGCACGGTTACCGGGAAATACGATAAGCTCATCGCGGACGGTGCGTTTCCCATCGCACGCTGGGGTACGCCTGAGGATATTGCAAACGCAGTTTCCGTGTTCGCGGGCGACGATTTTCTGTATACGACCGGCAGCTACCTCGACGTTGACGGCGGGTTCCACATCAAAAGACTGTGAGGCTGGTTATGCACGAGAAATTTCACTACAAAACACTGGACGAAATAAAACAGACCGCTGCCGCGCTCGGCGTATCGCTGCCGTTTGCGGCGGATACGCATGCTCTGGCCGAGTCGCTGCGCGTAGGCAAGCATGTTTTCCCGAACCGGCTCGGTATCGCGCCGATGGAGGGCGCGGACTCCCTGCCGGACGGCTCGCCGTCGGATTTTACTGCGCGCCGCTACCTGCGTGAAGCGAAAGGCGGCAGTGCGATCATCTGGTTTGAGGCGATCTCCATTGTCCCGGAGGGGCGTTCCTCCGCGACGCAGCTTTATCTGTGCCGCGAGAATCTTGACAGCTACAAGCGTCTGACGCAGGCCGTCAAGGAAGCGGGCCTTCAGGTGAACGGCTTCGCACCGTATCTGGTCATGCAGGCCAACCACAGCGGCAGGTATTCCAACCCTGACAACAAGCCTGCGCCTATCATCGCGTACCGCCATCCGGAGCTGGAGCAGTACCGCGCGGCAGACGACAGCTGCATCGTGACAGACGACTACCTCAAGGCGCTGGAGGAAAAATTCGGCGAGGCGGCGCTTCTCGCGCGCGAGGCCGGATTTGACGCTGTGGATATCAAGTCCTGTCACGGGTATCTGCTGGCAGAACTGACGTCTGCCTTTACGAGGCCGGGTGCATACGGCGGCAGCTATGAGAACCGGACGCGCCTGCTCAAAAATGCGATCCGCGCGGCAAAGGTCTATGAAACAGACGATTTTATGGTCACATCGCGCCTTGGTATTTACGACGGCTACGCATGGCCGTATGGCTTCGGCGTGAGCGAGGGCTCCGGACTGACGCCCGATCTGGCAGAACCGGTACGGCTGGTGCGTGAACTGCACGATGAGCTTGGCCTTTCCATGGTCGATCTGACCATGGGCAATCCCTATGCCACAACGCACGTCACGCGCCCGTTTGACGCCGGAAAATATCAGCCGGACGAGCACCCGTTTACCGGCCTTGCACGAATGATCCACGGAATCGGAGCAGTCAAGCAGGCTGTGCCGGAAATGACCGTCTGGGCCTCTGCCCCGACGTATCTGCGGCAGTTTTCCGATCTCTACACAGCAGGAGCTGTGGAAGCGGGCCTCTGCGACGGCATGCTCTTTGGCCGCATGGCGTTTGCCGATCCGGATTTCGCAAATGAAATCATAAAACAGGGACGTATCGACCCGAAGCATATCTGCCTGACGTGCGGGATGTGCGGCGATCTCATCCGCGCGCACAAGCCGACCGGCTGCGTGGTGCGCGATGCGGAAACCTTCCGCCCGTTTTATAAAGAGTTTCTGGAAACCAAGAAAACACAGCCCGCGAATTTCCGAGGCTGAGAGGATACGCGCATGGAACAGGAAGTTTTTCGCACAGATGGCCTTTGCGCGCAGCTCTACCGCTGCAATACCGCCATTGTCGGCAGCGGCGCAGCGGGCTATAACGCGGCAGACTGCCTCTGGCGTGCCGGTCAGCACGACATTCTGCTGCTGACCGAGAACCGGCTCTGCGGCACCAGCCGCAATACCGGCAGCGACAAGCAGACCTATTACAAGCTGACGCTCTCCGGCGGCGATGGAGACAGTGTGCGCGAAATGGCGCAGACGCTTTTTGACGGTCAGTGCGTTGACGGCGATACCGCGCTGTGCGAGGCGGCGCTCTCCGCGCCGTGCTTTTTGAGGCTGGCGGAGCTCGGCGTGGAATTTCCGCGCAGCCGCTACGGAGAGTACGTCGGCTACAAAACCGACCATGATCCGCGCCGCCGCGCGACTAGCGCCGGCCCCTATACCAGCAAACGAATGACGCAGATGCTGGAAGCTGCCGTATGCGCGGAGGGCGTTCCGATGCTGGACGGTATGCAGGTTATCCGTATTCTGACGGACGGCGAGCGGGTGCTCGGCCTTTTGTGCCTGAACCGCGCAGCGCGTTCGGAACAAACACGCTATGCGCTGATCCACTGCCGGAACGTCATCTGGGCAACCGGCGGGCCTGCCGGAATTTACGCGGACAGCGTCTATCCGGCCGGACACCATGGTTCGACCGGCATTGCGCTGGAGGCTGGCGCAATCGGCCAAAATCTGACCGAATGGCAGTATGGCCTCGCCTCGCTACACCCGCGCTGGAACGTGTCGGGTACCTATATGCAGGTGCTTCCGCGCATGATCTCCACAACGCCCGATCAAACGGACGAGCGTGAATTTCTGATGGACTTTTTCAAAACGCCCGCAGAGATGCTCAGCAAGCTGTTCCTGAAGGGCTATCAATGGCCGTTTGATGTAAAAAAGATCGAGGGCGGAAGCTCGATCATCGATGTTCTGGTCTATCTGGAGCGCTGCAAGGGCCGCCGCGTCTGGCTGGATTTCCGACGGAACCCATGTGGGGATGAAATTGATTATTCACAGCTTGACGCGGAAGCACGGGAGTATCTGACACACGCAGGCGCATGCTTCGGCACGCCGATCGAACGGCTGCGGCACATGAACGCGCCCGCAGTGGAGTTTTACCGCGAGCATGGCGTCGATCTGGAGACGCAGCCGCTGGAGATCGCGCTTTGTGCGCAGCACAATAACGGCGGTCTTGCGGTAGACTGCTGGTGGCAGACGAATATCAAGGGCCTGTTCGCTGCGGGCGAGGCGGCCGGGACGCACGGCGTGTGCAGGCCCGGCGGCACGGCGCTGAACGCCGGGCAGGTGGGCAGCCGCCGCGCAGCGGAGTATATCAGCCACCGCTGCACCGGCGCGCTGCCGGAGGGCGTTGATGCGGCTGCACGGGATGCGCTGACATGGGCAAACGACTTTTCTACGCAGATTCTGCGCGGCGAGAGCAATTTCAAGGCAATCAAGGCAGCGGCGCAGCTTCGCATGAGTCGCTGCGGCGGCGCGATCCGAAACAGTGCGGAGATTGCGCTGTGCTTGAAAGAAGCTGGTGAGGAACTGCGCACGCTGGACAATAACCTGCGTATTGCTTCGCCGGACGAGCTGCCCGCAGCGTATGGACTGCGCGATCTGCTTCTCGCGCAGCAGGCATATCTTTCCGCCATGGCGGACTATGCTGCGCAGTACGGCAAAAGTCGCGGCAGCGCACTCTATACCGATCCGCAAGGCAGAAAGCCTTACGCACAGCTGCCGGATGCGTTCACATTTGCGCTGGACGACGGCAGCCGCCGCGGATTGGTGCAGCAGATTCAAAAAGACGGAGACGGCTGGCACTGCACATGGCGCACAGTGCGTCCAATCCCGCAGACGGACGACTTTTTTGAAAATGTCTGGCGCAGCTACCGCGAAACCGGCAATGTTGATTGAGAGGATATGGATATGAAAGATAGTTTAAATCGATTCCGGAGCACTGGTGTTGTGCCAGTAGTCGTTCTGGATGACGCAAAAGATGCCATTCCGACCGCGAGGGCGCTGCTTGCCGGCGGCGTGGACGTGATGGAAATCACGTTCCGCACGGCTGCTGCAGCGGGTTCCATCAAGGCGGTCGCGGAAAACTGCCCGGAAATGCTGGTCGGTGCTGGCACAGTTATCACGCTTGACCAGTGCAAGCAGGCTCTGGAATGCAGCGCAAAATTCATCGTCTCGCCGGGCTTTGACCCCGAAGTCGCTGCGTGGTGCGTAGAGCGGAACGTTCCCATCACGCCCGGCTGCGTCACGCCCACAGAGATCGTGGCCGCGATGAAGCTTGGCTTGAACGCGGTCAAATTCTTCCCGGCAGGCGTTTACGGCGGCCTGAAAGCGATGAAGTCGCTCTCTGCTCCGTTCGGCGGAATTAAATTCATCCCGACCGGCGGAATAGACGCGAAAAACCTGAAAGAGTATCTGGAAGCACCGTTTGTTCACGCCGTCGGCGGAAGCTGGCTGTGCCCGAAAAAAGAAATTGCTGTTGGCAACTTTGATGCAATTACAGCACTCTGCCGCGAGGCAAGCGAGATCGTGAAAGAGGTGCGCGGATGAAGGTCTTGACATTCGGAGAAATCATGCTCCGCCTGAAAGCACCCGGTCATGAGCGCTTCTTCCAGTCTCCGATGCTGGAGGCGACGTTCGGCGGAGGCGAAGCAAATGTCGCTGTCAGCCTTGCAAACTACGGCATGGACGCGGAATTCCTGACCGTTCTGCCGGAAAACGACATTGCCGATGCCTGCATCCGCGAGCTGCGCTATTTCGGCGTAGATACGAAAAAAATCGTCCACGGGGACGGACGAATGGGGATTTATTATCTCGAAGCCGGTGCGAACCAGCTTCCCAGTAAGGTCGTCTACGACCGCGCGTATTCCTCGATTGCGCTGGCAAAGCCGGGCGATATCGACTGGAACAAGGCATTTGACGGCGTAGGATGGTTCCACATCACGGGCATTACGCCTGCGATTTCCGAGTCCGCGATGGAACTGAGCTTGGAATCCGTCAAGGCAGCAAAGAAACGCGGCATTACCGTCTCCTGTGACCTGAACTACCGCAAGAATCTCTGGAAATACGGCAAACAGGCCAGCGAGGTCATGCGCGAGCTTGCAAAGTATGTTAATGTGGCGATTGCCAACGAGGAAGATGTGCAGAAGTCGCTTGAAATCACAGTCGATGTGAACGTCGAATCCGGTGAACTCGACCGCGAGAAATACCGCGCACTCGGCAATAAGGTGCTGGAAGCGTACCCGAATATGCAGTACATCGCCATCACGCTCCGCGAGAGCCACAGCGCCGACTGGAATGGCTGGGCGGCGTGCCTGAACGACGGCAAGGATTTCTACGTCTCAAAGAAATACGAAATCCGAGATATTATCGACCGTGTGGGCGGCGGTGACAGCTTCGCCGGCGGTCTGATCTATGGCCTGAATCATTACGAGGACAAGCAGTCCGCACTGGAATTCGCGGTTGCGGCAAGCTGCCTGAAGCACAGCGTCATCGGCGATTTTAACCGTGTGGGCGTCTCCGACGTGGAAAAACTCATGGGCGGCGACGGTACGGGACGCGTGCAGAGATAAAAGCCGCTGTATTCTGCGTTATAAAACATCAGCGCCCGGCTCTTTTCCAGAGCCGGGCGCCAGTATTCAGACTAGAAGCACCAGATGGTACACTGCAAACGCAGCCAGCCATGCGATGCAGCACTGGGAAAGCGCAATGAGCGCTGCGCGCAGCGCAGAGCCCGTCTCGCGCCGGATGGCGGCAATAGCCGCCACACACGGGGTATACAAGAGTGTGAAGACCAGAAAACTCAGCGCGGCTTTTGCAGTAAAGAGCGTCGAGATGGCGGCGGTACCCAGCAGAATCTGAAGTGTGCTGACGACGGATTCCTTCGCAATAAAGCCGGTGATCAGCGCTGTCGCACAGCGCCAGTCTGCGAAGCCCAGCGGCGCGAAGACAGGCGCGAGCCAGCGGCCGACCATGGCGAGCAGGCTCTGCTCACTGCTGTCTACAACATTCAGCCGCGCGTCGAAGCTTTGCAGGAACCAGATGACGATGGTTGCAAGGAAAATGACTGTGAAGGCACGCTCGATAAAATCCTTTGCCTTGTCCCAGAGCAGAAGTGCAACGCTCTTGAGGCTTGGCAGCCGGTAATTCGGCAGTTCCATTACAAATGGAACCGGCCGGCCGCGGAAGGCAGACTTGAGCACCAGCGCGGAGAGAATGCCGAACAGGATGCCGAGCACATACAGCCCGATCATTACAAGCGCGGCATACTTCGGAAAGAACGCTGCCGAGAAAAATGCGTAGATCGGAATTTTTGCAGAGCAACTCATAAAGGGCGTGAGCAGGATGGTCATGGTGCGGTCGCGCTCCGACGGGAGCGTCCGTGCCGCCATGACTGCCGGAACCGTGCAGCCGAAACCGATAAGCATTGGCACGATAGATTTGCCGGACAGGCCGATGCGCCGCAGAAGCTTGTCCATGACGAACGCCACACGCGCCATATAGCCGGTGTCTTCCAGAATAGACAGGAAGAAAAACAGTGTGACAATGATAGGCAGGAAGCTTAAAACCGAGCCGACGCCCTGAAAAATGCCGTCGATCACAAGGCTCTGCACGACGGGGTTCAGGTGATAGGCCGTCAGCGCCCGATCGACCACGACGGTTAGCGCATCAATGCCGGAAGCCAGCAGATCGCTCAGTCCCTGGCCGATCACATGAAATGTCAGATAGAAAATCAGCAGCATCACGCCGATAAAAATCGGGATCGCGGTATATTTTCCGGTCAGAATTTTGTCGGCACTGACCGAACGCAGACGCTCCTTGCTCTCATGCGGCTTGACGACGCAGGATTTGACAAGCGCTTCAATGAACGTATAGCGCATATCCGCGATGGCTGCGTTGCGGTCAAGGCCGCGTTCGAGTTCCATTTGGACGATGGAATGCTCGATCAGTTCCTTTTCGTTCTGGTCAAGGTGCAGCTGATTCAGAACAGCCTCGTCGCCGTCAATGACCCACGTCGCCGCGAAGCGGACGGAAAGCCCCGCACGCTGCGCGTGATCTTCAATCTGGTGGCAGACGGCGTGAATGCAGCGGTGGACAGGGCCGGGCGCGCAGAAATCGACGACGGCGGGCAGGCGTTTGTCCTCCGCCGTGTGCACGGCCGTCTCGATCAGTGCCTCCACGCCGTCGCCGGAGGCTGCACAGATTGGAATGACCGGCACGCCCAACTGCTGCGAAAGCTTGTCCGTGTCGATGCTGCCGCCGTTGCCGGTCAACTCGTCCATCATGTTGAGCGCCAGCACCGTCGGCACGCGCAGCGTCAATAATTGGAGCGTCAGATAGAGATTGCGCTCTAAATTGGTCGCGTCAACGATGTTGATGATGCCGTCCGGCTTGTTTTTCAGAATAAAATCGCGTGTGACGATCTCCTCTGCCGTGTACGGGCGGAGCGAGTAGATGCCTGGCAGATCGACGACGGTGCAGTCCTTCTGTCCGCGCACAGGGCCGGATTTCTGATCGACTGTCACGCCGGGGAAATTGCCGACATGCTGGTTTGAACCGGTCAGTTGGTTAAAAAGCGTCGTTTTGCCGCAGTTCTGGTTGCCAGCCAGTGCGAAGATCATCTTGTGTCCTCCTCAATGGTGATGCTGTGCGCGTCCTCCTTGCGCAGCGTGAGCGTATAGCCGCGCAGGAACAACTCCATGGGGTCGCCCATGGGCGCGATCTTGCTGACATGCACGCGCGTATGCGGAATGAGGCCCATATCGAGCAGCCTGCACCGGAGGACCCCTTCGCCGCCGACTGCTGTAATCACGCCGGAATGTCCGACGGAAAGTTCGTCAAGCGTCATAAATCGCATTCCTTTCTCCATTACATTCTGAATGTTAGGATAATCTAACTTTCAAGAAAATGCAAGAAAAACCGTTCGGATGCGACAAAAATTTTTCTGTCCGCGCAGTTTACAAAATCGTCACGCCCTCGGCCGCCCGGTATGCTATGATATACTACAGATATAAGGAGGCCGACGCATGAATATTCTCTTTTTCCTGACGCCGAAGGCGATGTGCGCCTATATAGAGTCCGACGACACGCTGCGGCAGGCGATGGAACGGATGGAGCATTCCGGCTATGCGGCACTGCCCGTACTGGACAAGAGCGGGAAATACTGCGGCGTTGTTACAGAGGGCGACCTGCTCTGGACGCTCAAGCGCCTGTGCGTGATGGACCTGCGCCAGACCGAGGAGCATTTTATCTCTGAGATCGAGCACCGCCGCACCGTGCAGCCCGTGCGGGTAGACACGCGCGTGGAGGATCTTCTCTCCGTCGCCGCTGAGCAGAACTTTGTCCCCGTGATCGACGACAAAGGTGATTTTATCGGCATCGTCACCCGCAGCCGCATTCTCCGGTATTACTTACAGACGAATTTCCTGCACGAATAATTTTCCTTCGCTGGTTTAATCCTCCGGTTTTTGGCACATACTTAGCCTCGGAGGTGCAAAATCATGCAAACAAACGAAAATCATCCGAACCGGAAGCGGATCCGGAATTTTTTCCGTGAAAAGGGCTACTACATTGTTCTGGCGCTGTGCGTATGCGCGGTAGGCGTTTCGGGCTGGCTGTTCGTGTCTGGTGCCATCGCCGAAAAGAAAGCGCTGCGGCAGGAGACGATGTCCATTGCCACCAGCGCGGAGGATCCGGCCAAAAATCCGTCCGCCGAGCAGAAGCCGGCCCCGACCGCCACTGCGGACGAGGAAACGGCTCCGGCTGCTGCCATGACAGACGAATCTGTGCGCGAGGCGGCAAAAAACGTGCGCGTCTGGCCAGTCTCCGGCGGCACACAGGCCGCTTACAGTGTCGATGCGCTGCAGTATAACGCCACGACACAGGACTGGCGGACGCACGCGGGTGTCGATCTGGCTGCGTCGGTCGGAACGCCGGTCAAGGCCGCAGGCGCTGGTATCGTGACAGCGGTCTATGACGACGAATTTCTCGGCACGACCGTCGTCATCAACCACCCGGACGGACATGTCTCGCAGTATTCCAATCTTGCCGTCATGCCGTCCGTCTCAGCCGGTGACAGCGTAGAGGCCGGGCAAACTATCGGTGCCGTCGGCGAAACGGCGCTGCTCGAGATTGCGGACGAACCGCATCTGCACTTTGCCGTCTATGCCAACGGCGACACCATCGACCCGGCAGAATTCATCCGATAAACACAGCAAGCGCCGCAGCAGCCGCTGCGGCGCATTTCTTTGCAACAGATTTTGCGTTTCTGCGACTATATAGGTGAGACGTCTCAAAGGAACAATATGAGTAACCGATGATTCAATCGGCAAGAGGCGATTGATTCATCGGTTACAAGACAGGAGGGATGGATACGGATGACAAGACCATTCTGCGGCGGCTGAAGCGGGGTGACGCGGCAGCACTGGAGGCTGCCGTGCGGCAGTACAGCGGATATGTAACAGCTGTGATCGGCAATCAGCTTGGCCCGTGCGCTGCCGCAGAAGACATTGAAGAACTGGCCTCCGATGTGTTTGTCGCGCTGTGGCGCGCACCGCAGCCGCTTCGGACGGAGCATCTGCGCGGCTGGCTGGGCAAGGTCGCGCGCAATCAGGCAATCAGCTTTCTGCGGCGGCAGCATTTACAACTCGTCCGGGACGAGGACTGTATCCTCATCGATGACCGCGACGCGCAGAAGCTACTGGAGGCGAAGGAGCGCAGCGCGCTTTTAAACGCGGCGCTGGCCGCGCTCACGTCGGAGGACCGCGAAATTTTTCTGCGCCGGTATTACTACAACCAGACCGCCGGACAGATCGCGGAAGCACTGCATATGAACCCCAGCACGATCCGCAGCCGACTTTTGCGCGGGCGGCAGTCGCTGAGGACGGAATTACAGAAAGGAGATGTGCAGATTGAAGATCTCTGTGCAGAGTCTGTTTGAAGACTATGAGGAAAACACCGTTCCGCTGAGCCGGGACGCGGACGCGGAGCGGATTCTGGAAAAAACGCGGGCCAAGCTGCCGGGGGTGAAGCGGAAGCGCCCGCTCGGTCTTGTGCTGGTCGCAGCAGCGGCGGCCGTCGCCGTTTTGTGCGGCGCGGCGGCGATCGTACATTACGCGACTGTCGGGGACGGCACGGGAAGCTATGTCCTGCCGGACGCGCTCCGCTACGATGTGGAACACGCAACGACAATCCTGACGGATATCCCGTTTGAGTGGAACAACCCCATCAGCTTCGATACCGAGGGCCGGACAAAGGGAAAGGTCTGCGGTATGCGGCTCGGTTGGCTGCCGGAGGGCTGGGGCACGGGCTACACCCAAACGGCCTATGACGTGATCGCCCAGCGGGACGCCGAACAGGCGCAGAGCCTGCCGCAGGACGAGCGGGAGCTGGTGGTCTATACCTACGACCTCTTTGCCGTGCAGGACGAGCGGAAGGACTACAGCGTGCAGTGTATGTCCGCCGACGAAGTCGCCGGGTGCGACTTCCTCTGCGGCGGCTCACGGACAGAGATCACGAAGCAGGGAACCATCGGCCCCTACGACGCATCGTGGGTCGAGACACACTGGAAGAACTCGAATCAGGACGCCGGAGAGCCGGAGGAGCAGTCCATGCAGCTGCTTCTGCTGTATGACCGGGAGAAACTCTGCGTCGTCGTCATCAGCGCCGACTGGGACGATGCGGAACGGATCGCGGAACATCTGGAGATCGTGGAGACGTCTGTTGACGCCCCGCAGCCCGATCTGACAAACGGAAGGGGCTTCCGTTGGATCGGCGGTGTTGGATAGTCGGAAACGGCTTCGACGGAACGAGGCTCCGCGCTAAGCGCGGGGCCTCTTGCGCCTGTTTCCTTCTTTCCAAAGCGCAAACGCTTCGCTGGTTTGCGCTTTGGGGTCTAGACCTCGACAGAACGAGTTATTATCCCAACAGCTCTTTTGCGTTCCAGTATGCGATTTTTTTCGCTTCTTCTTCCGTGAAGTCCATTTGATTCAGAATGTGGAAATAGGCGGCATAGATTTCCGTGGGCTGCAAATGCCGGTTGTCGGGATAATCTGTTGCAAACAGAAGCCGGTTCGGACCGAATTTCCGCAGGAGATCGTTGGTTCCTGCGATGCCGTATGTGCGGACGTAAGCGGGAAGAATTGCAGAAACATCCACATAGCAGGCAAGCGGGAGCAGCTGTTCCCATTGGAACGCGCCCATATGCGAGACGATCAATTTCAAATCGGGATAGCGTTCCACTATCTTCACAACGCGCCTTACCGCAGACAGATCATCATCTGCATTTGGATAGGAATGAACGGCCACGGGAATGCGGCGTTCCTGCGCAAATGCGAAGACAGCGCGGTTGTAATCAGAATCAAGCGCCAGAGCGGAATTGTTCGGGTGAAGCTTGATGCCGTCCAGCGCGTGATCGGCAAGGGCGCGGCAAAGCGCATCGACTGATTCAACGGAAGAATTTCGGGGATCAATATCCGCAAACGCATAAAATCTGCCCGGACAGCACCGCTTCATCTCGAAAAGGTTCCGGTGTACCGCATCGACGCTGAACGCCATCGACATCAAAAACGGATCGTTGAAGGGCATGATGACCGCTCGTTCGATGTTGTTTTCGCGCATGATCTGCGCATATTGATGCAGGTCTGCAAATCTCCACACATCGTCAGAATCTGGATTGGCGGCATGTACCGCGTCCGGCAGGATATGAATATGGGCGTCGATCTTTTTCAGCGTTTGCCAGTCTGTAACAGTCGTAGCAATCCCTCCCGCGTTCCGATATGCCGGTTCTCAGCCTTCTTTGGATAGATACTCCTCGAGAATGTCTGCCGCGCAGTAGACCATTTCCGGACACGGACGTTTTTTGTAATAGCCGTCGGTGCGCGGCTCAGGCGGCTGGGGTTTGAAATCCGGGTCGAGGCCCAGCAGCTGACGGCAGATGAGTGAGCCGTTGCGCGCCTCGAATTCTCCCGCAAGCTGCCGCAGCGTTTCATAGCTTTTTGCCTTCGCCGCCCGGTCGGTTGGGTCTGCCGGGCCGCAGAGCAGGCCGTAGGCCATGAACATCCCATTGACTGCGCCGCAGACATTGCGCATGCCTGCCATCCCGCCGCCAAAGCCGGAGGCGATCTTCAATGCGGTATCTCTGTCCATCTTCTCTTCCGCGAAGGCCAGAAAGACGGCCTGCGCGCAGTTGCAGCCCTCCAGAAAAAGTTCTCTTGCACGTTCTGCTTTTGTCATGTGTATTCCTCCTGCGGCTCAAACCGCTTTTCAAGTCTGAATTTCTTCCCGCCGCACCGGCGGCAGCGGATGCCGCCGCGCTGTTCCTCCAGTGCCTGCACGACCGTCCCGCGCCGCAGATAGCGCGACTGCGTCCCGCAGCCGAGGCACGTCACGACATACACGCCGCGCACGGCCTCAATGCGTTTCCGGTTTTCAACTGCTGCATTGCAGTTGGGCGCAAGCCGCTCCGGCGGGCAGCCGATTTTCCGGCAGACCGCTTTCCACGCCTCGTCGTGCCCGTGCCGTTTGCCTGTGAGCAGAGCCACGGCGGCGTGGGCGTACTCATGCCGGGCCGTGTCCCAGAAGACCTGATCCTCCTGCCGCAGAAAGTTCGCGAGGCGGATCTCCTGCGGTTTGTTTTTGACGAACGTACACACGCCGTACTGCCGCGTCATGCGTTTGGAAAAGGACACGGCCACGCGGCCCGTGTCGATTCCGAGCAGTCTGTCCAGCCGCCGGTATTCCGCCTGTACCTGCGAAAGCGTCCACATGCGTATCTCCTCCGTTTCTGCGTCCATGATAGCACAGCGGGCATTGTTTTTCCATCTTTCCTTTTGGTACTAAAACCGGTATACTGATAGCAGAACGAAAAAGGCGGTTTTCCTATGTTTTCACGGATGTATCTCGAGATTACGACCTGCTGCAATCTTTCGTGCAGCTTCTGCCCCGGCACGAAGCGGCCTGCCGCGTTTTTATCGCCGGAAAACTTCCACACGCTGGCCGCAAAACTTCGGCCCTATGGGGAGCATCTGTACCTGCATGTGATGGGCGAACCGCTGCTGCACCCGCAGCTGCCGCAGCTGCTGGAGATTTGCCGGGAACTCGGCTTCCGCACGACGCTCACAACGAACGGGACGCTGCTGCCGAAAAAGCAGGAAGCGCTGCTTGCTGCGCCCGCGCTGCGCAAGGTTTCTGTCAGCCTGCACAGCTTTGAGGCGAATGAGGCGGGAGATTTCTCTGCGTATCTGACAGGCTGCACGGCGTTTGCCCATGCGGCGCAAAAGGTAGGTGTTCTGGCGGATTTCCGCCTCTGGAATCTCGACGGCGCACAGACAAAGGGGCTGCACGACCGGAATGCAGAAATTCTGGAGCGGCTGCATGCGGCGTTTCCTGGTGTATGGAAGAAAAACACATGGGGCTGGCGGCTGGAAAACGGCGTATTCGTGAGTTTTGGCGAGCGCTTTGACTGGCCGGACGAACAGGCAGAGGAGCGCGGGAACTCCGGCTACTGCCGTGCGCTGTTTGATCAGATCGCCGTTTTGTCAGACGGCACGGTTGTGCCGTGCTGCCTCGACCACGAGGGCACGCTTGCGCTGGGAAATCTGTTCCGGCAGGAACTTTCCGACATTCTCGCCTCGCCGCTGGCCCGCGCAATCCGCGAGGGCTTTGAAAAAGGGGAGCGCGCCGCCGCCCTATGCCGCCGCTGCGGCTACGCAGAGCGGTTCGGAAGCAGGTAAAGAAATGCCCGCCCAGAAGGGCGGGCAAGGCAAAATACGAAGCGGGCAGATGCTGCCTGCTTTTTTTATAGATTGAGTGCTCGGTGATGGATTCGATTCCGGGCTGGCCGCGCAGCTTTTTGTCGTGCTCCAGCTGGAGATTATAGTATTTGGCGTCAAAGATGATGAACTGGCAGACTCCGTCGAGATAGACGATGGAAATGAGATCCGGGATCAGCGTATCCTCGGCTTGCCTTATGAACGGTTCGCCGTCCGGCGCCGTGCCAGTCCACTGCGGCCGATCGATCAGGTCAATGAGTTTCTTATGCCGGATCTGTTGATACGGTTCAGTCAGCGGCACAGGGGGCGGCGGGAGTTTGCGGATCTGGCCGGGGCGGCGTTATCCGTTTTGGAAATTCCGTTCGCCCGATTGGAAGCAAGCGGTGCTGAGGACTTGATTTTCGGCATTTTTCCCGGTATACTGCGGATGTAATGATTAAGCAAATGTTTAATTCAAAAATTCAATCGGAGGTATGAACCATGAAAAAGACGTATCAGATCGAGGTTGACTGCGCGAACTGCGCAAACCTGATGGAAGAGGCCGCGAAGAAGACCGAGGGCGTTGCGGATGCAACCGTCAATTTCATGACGCAGAAGATGATCGTGGAATTCGCCGAGGGTGCGGATGAGAAGAAGACCATGAAGGCTGTGCTCAAGGCCTGCAAGAAGGTCGAGCCGGACTGCGAGATCGAACTTTAATCCATGGCCGCTGCTCCGGCAGCGCAGAACGGAGTGTTTGCTATGACAAAGAAACAGAAAAAGATGCTCGTGCGCATTCTCATCACTGCTGTGATGCTCATTGCGCTGCACTTCATTCCCATCACCGGGATTCCCCAGCTGCTTGCGTATGTGGCGGCCTATCTGGTCATCGGCTACGATATTCTGCGCAAGGCCGGGAAGGGCATTCTCAATGGCCGTGCGTTTGACGAAAATTTCCTGATGGCGCTGGCTACGCTCGGCGCGTTTTTCCTCGCCATCTGGACGAAGAGCGGAGACTATGTTGAGGGCATCGCCGTTATGCTGTTCTATCAGATCGGCGAACTCTTCCAGAGTTACGCCGTCGGCAAGAGCCGGAAGAATATCTCCGCGCTGATGGATATCCGCCCGGATTATGCGAATATTGAGGCGGATGGCCAGCTGACGCAGGTCGATCCGGATGAGGTTCCGGTCGGCAGCATGATTGTCGTGCAGCCGGGCGAAAAAGTACCGCTCGATGGTGTGATCGTTGAGGGAACTGCCAGTCTCAACACCAGTGCGCTGACCGGCGAAAGCCTGCCGCGCGACGTCAAAGAGGGCGACGAGATCATCAGCGGCTGCATCGATATGTCCGGCGTGCTGAAGATTCGCACGACAAAGGCGTTCGGCGAGTCCACCGTTTCCAAGATCCTTGATCTGGTCGAGAACGCCAGTTCCCGCAAATCGAGATCCGAGGCATTCATCTCCCGCTTCGCCAAGATCTACACGCCTGCCGTGTGTGCGGCGGCGCTGGTGCTGGCTGTGCTGGTTCCGCTTGGCCGGATGCTTGCGGGGCTTGACGCGAATTGGACAGATTGGATTTACCGTGCGCTGTCATTCCTAGTCGTCAGCTGCCCGTGCGCATTGGTCATCAGCATTCCGTTGAGTTTCTTCGCCGGTATCGGCGGGGCCAGCAAGGAGGGCATTCTGATCAAGGGCTCCAACTATCTGGAGGCCCTGTCCGAAGCAAAGATCGTTGTTTTCGACAAGACCGGTACGCTGACGCGCGGCGTGTTTGAGGTCACGGCCGTTCATCACAGCCCGATGGACGAAGCACAGCTGCTCGAATATGCGGCGCTGGCCGAATGCGCGTCCTCGCATCCCATCAGCAAGAGTCTGCAAAAGGCCTACGGAAAGGAAATCGACCGCAGCCGCGTGACAGATATTGAAGAACTCAGCGGTCACGGCATTACCGCCACGGTTGATGGGCATGCGGTTGCTGCAGGCAACAGCAAGCTGATGAATAAGCTGGGCGTGGAGTATCACGATTGCCACAGCACCGGCACGATTATCCACATGGCTGTTGACGGCCAGTACGCGGGGCATATTGTCATTTCCGACGTCGTCAAGCCGCACTCGAAGGAAGCAATCGAGCAGCTCAAGCGCGCGGGTGTCCAGAAGACCGTCATGCTGACGGGCGATGCGAAGCGCGTAGCGGACAGCGTGGCCGCCGAACTCGGCGTCGATGAGGTGCGCAGCGAACTTCTGCCGGGCGATAAGGTCGCGGAGGTCGAGAAGCTGCTGGCTGCGAAGAGTAAAAAAGATATGCTGGCCTTCGTTGGCGACGGTATCAACGACGCGCCGGTTCTCACACGGGCAGATATCGGCATTGCGATGGGCGCAATGGGCTCCGACGCTGCGATTGAAGCGGCTGATATCGTCCTCATGGACGACGACCCGCTGCAGATCGCCAAGGCGATCAAGATCTCCCGCAAGTGCATCGGCATTGTCCGGCAGAACATCGTGTTCTCGCTGGTCGTGAAGTTTGGCTGCCTCGCGCTTGTCGCGTTCGGCGTCGCCAACATGTGGGCTGCCATCTTCGCCGATGTCGGCGTGATGGTGCTGGCTGTTCTGAATGCAATCCGGGCCCTGCGGTATAGAAGCTGACTGCGTCTGGCGCGAAAAATCTGATAGAAATGAAAAAGATCCCCCGGAAGGGCTGCGTCTTTGAAGCGCAGGCTTTCCGGGGGATTGCTTTCCGATAAACAGGATATTCTGATTTAAATATAGGATTTAAAAATACGAGAAATGCTAAAATTATGCTAACTATCGCGTATATAGCCAAAATCATGTTTACACAAAATATTTTTGTGCTATAATTTACGAAATAATCCTATTGAAATACGGCGGCCTGTTCTAATATGATAACAATGAAAATGCTCAACAACATATCGATTTCGCAAGAAATGGTTGTGCATTTTCACAACTGCCTATGCAAAAAATGAATGGAGGAAACACAAATGAAAAAACTCGTATGCCTGCTGCTCGCTGTGCTGCTTGTGCTGGGCGCATGCGCCTGTGCAGCCAAGGATCAGACGACTGCATCTGACACGACCGATCAGCCTGCCGCGCAGGAACCGGCTGACACTGCCGACAATGCAGACGAAACTGCGACTGCCGATGTTGACCCGCTCGGCAAATACGACACCCCGGTTGAAATTACCACAACCATGAATGAAGACAACATCCGCAACGTCGAATCGTCTCAGACCATGGACAGCAACGTCTGGCACGATCTGTTTGCGGAATACGGCATCAATGTCTCCTATAAGTTCAGCGGTTCTGCTTCCGATCTGGAAACGAAGATCAACATGGCAATCGCCACCGATGATCTGCCCGATGTGATGAGTGTCACGGCTACGCAGTTTGCGGATCTGACCGACACGGACATGCTGGCTGATCTCACCGATGTGTTTGAGACCTATGCCTCCGACAAGCTGAAGGCCAAGCTGTATGCCGACGGCGGCGTCATGATGTCCAACGGCTATGTGGACGGCAAACTCTATGCGATCGTTCTGCCGATTGCCTACTATGACTATATTCCGGTCGTCTCCATCCGCTCCGACTGGCTTGAAGAGTGCGGTCTGGAAGCGCCCAAGACGATGGATGATCTGTGGAACATTGCCAAGACCTTTAAGGACAACAATATGGGCGGCACATGCACCATCGGCATCGGCATGACGAAGAACGTCACCGACGTGCTGACCGCTGGTGTCGGCCTGCTGAACGGCTACCATGCCTACAGCAACATCTGGCTGGAAAAGGACGGCGAACTTGTCAACTCCAACATTCAGCCTGAGATGAAGGCTGCACTCGGCGCACTGGCTGAGAAATACAGCGAAGGCCTCATCGATCCGGAATTCGGTACCAAGGAAAACGCACAGATCGTCGAAGACGTCATGGCTGGCCGCTGCGGTATCGTGGTTTCCAACTTCTGCGCGCCGTTTGACCTTGCCAATGCAGCTGCCGACGGCCAGCAGTGGTCGTTCTACGCAGTCCCGTCCGTGGACGGCGAGCCTGTTCTTGCGCAGGAATCCGCTAACTTCGCCGGCGGCGTTGTCGTCAGCGCCAAGTGTGAGCATCCCGAGGCTGTGATCAAGCTGTTCAACCTCTTTGCTGAGTATGAATTCGATGAGAAGACCGGCAACAATGCCGCAGGTCTGCGCAACTTTGCGTATCCGTTCGTCGTGGATGACATCAATGCCAACTATAAGATCCATAACGAGTATCTCCAGTTCCTCGAGACCGGCAAGACGCCCGAAACTGTGACGGCTGGCTATGACTCCACGGTGGAAGCCTGCGAGAAGTACAACAAAGACGGCAACATGGAAGGCTGGTCGATGTACGCAATCTTCGGGCCGGACAGCACCGAAGCGCTCGTCAATGCGGCTGTGGAAGCGAACGGCTATCTCGTCAGCGCTTATACCGGCAGTTCGACAGAGAGCATGCTGAACTATGACTCCACGCTCAAGACGCTTACGGAGCAGTTCATAACCGACGTCATCCGCGGCGTGAAGACGGTTGACGATTTCGACGACTATGTTGCCAGCTGGAAGGCAAACGGCGGTGACAAGATCACCGAAGAAGTCAACGCATGGTATACTGCGCAATAACAGCGTTCTCGCCTGACAGATAACGGAATCGACAGGGAGATGGAGCATATGCTCCATTTCCCTGTCAGCAATTACACGACGGAAAGGACAAAGCGATGAAAAAAGCAACGCCAACCAGATTGCCGGACAGGAAAAAAACGGGCCGTCTGCACCAGGAACTTCCGCTGCACCTGATGCTCCTGCCGGGGCTGGTGATCATTCTTATCTATAATTATGCGCCGATGTTCGGCCTGCTGATGGCGTTTGAAAACTACAAACCGACCAAGGGCATTTTTGGCTCTGCATGGGTGGGCTTGGAGAACTTTAGACGCTTTTTTGCCTACCCGGACGCGCTGCGGGTGATCTACAATACGGTTTTCATCGCGGTTTTTAAGCTGGTTCTCGGCATTCTGGTGCCGGTTCTGTTTGCACTGCTGGTCAATGAGATCAAAAACAAGATTTTCTCCGGCTATGTGCAGCTTGTTACCTGCCTGCCGTATTTTCTGTCGTGGGTCATTCTGGGCGGTATTTTCACGAACATCCTTTCGCCGTCAAACGGCCTTGTTAATGAGATCATACGGTTCTTCGGGGGAGAACCGGTGTATTTCCTCGGCGAAAACAGCACGTTCCCGTGGACGCTGATCATTACGGATACATGGAAAAACTTCGGCTATAGTTCAATCATCTATCTCGCTGCCATGAGTAGCATCGACCCGGCGCTCTACGAGGCCGCTGAGATTGACGGCGCCGGCAAGATCAAGCAAATCCTGCATGTGACGCTGCCGGGCATTCTGCCGATGGTATTTGTCATGACTGTGCTGTCGCTCGGCAATGTGCTTAACGCCGGCTTTGACCAGGTCTTCAATCTCTATAGCCCGCAGGTCTATCAGTCCGGCGACATTCTCGATACCTTCATCTACCGTCTCGGCATCGACAACGCGCAATACAGCATCTCCACGGCTGTCGGACTCATGAAATCCGTGATTTCGCTTGTGCTGATCGCGCTGGGCTACAAGCTGGCGGAAAAATACGGCGATTACCGTGTGTTCTGAGGTGACTGGAATGAAAAACAAGAAAAAGCATCACATCAATACGTTCGCGGCCGTCGATGGCGTGCTGCTGTTTGTGCTCTCGCTCATCTGCCTGCTGCCGATCATCAACGTTCTGGCCATTTCCTTTTCCTCGCGCGCCGCTGCCGATGCCGGACGCGTTGCGCTGTGGCCGGTTGAGTTTACGACGGCTGCCTATCGATATGTGCTGGACGACCAGCAGTTCCTCAAATCCCTTTCCGTCAGCGTGATGCGCGTTTTGACCGGTCCGGCGCTCAATCTGCTGCTGTGCATTCTGTGCGCCTATCCGCTGTCGAAGTCCGATAACCGCTTCCGCGCAAGAAAGGTCTATGTCTGGATTTTTCTGTTCTGCACGCTCTTTAACGGCGGGATTATCCCGACCTATATGGTCGTCAGCAAAACCGGACTTATCAACTCCTTCTGGTCGATGATCATTCCCGGCGCTGTGCCTGTGATGTACGTCATTATGATGATGAACTTCTTCCGCAGTCTGCCGCCCGAACTGGAGGAGGCCGCGCTGATCGACGGCGCCAATCAGTGGCAGATCTGCTGGCAGGTCATTGTTCCACTGTCCAAGGCCTCTATTGCGACGATCACGCTGTTCTGCATCGTCAATCACTGGAACTCGTGGTTTGACGGCATGCTGTATTTCAATACCAGCACGGGTCAGCCGCTGGCGACCTATCTGCACAATCTGGTGGTCAACAGCAGTCTGGATGTTATGAAGACCGGCGATGTGGAAACCATCAAAACGCTCTCTGAAATCTCGACCCAGACGACAAAAGCGGCGCAGATCTTCCTTGCCATGCTGCCGATTCTGATCGTGTATCCCTATATGCGGCGGTATTTTTCCAAGGGTATCGTGATGGGGAGCGTAAAGGGCTGAGGCATGTGCAGTTGCTTGAAGGAGAATTTTATGGATGCGCCGCAGTATAAATCAATCGAGTACCAGTTCCGCGATCAGCGCCTCTATGAGGATTACTATGCGCTTTTTTCAATCGGATGGGAATACTGGGCCTCGCCGGAGGTCTACTACCGGGATTGCCGGACCTCTGCATATAAGCAGTGTGTATTCCAGTATACCGTATCCGGTGAGGGAACGCTGGTCTACAACCAGAAGGCCTATGCGATCAAGCCGGGACAGGCATTCCTGATCGAGCGGCCCGGACAATACCAGTATTACCGCTCCCCAAATGCGAAACACTGGGAACTGAAATTTATTACGCTTAATATATCCTGCCTGAAAATCTGGAGCGATCTGGCGGAACGGTTTGGCCGTGTTTTTGACCTTCCTGCGGATTCGGCCGTCATGCGGTGCTGGGATGAGATCTATCGTGCGGCGTTAAACAACGAGATGGGCAGCTTCTATACGGCTTCCGGATATGCGTATCAGTTTATGATGCAGCTGTATAACACGCTGATCGAACAGACGAAAACGCAGAGTATGTCGGATGTGGTGCAAAGATGTATGGCGCTGATTCAGACAGAGTATAAAAACGAATTGGATCTGGCCTATTTGTCAAAGGCCTGCAATGTGTCTATCCCGTATTTATCCAAGCGCTTTCAGGAAGCCCTGCATATTTCCCCAATCCAATATCTGAATCAGCACCGGATCGAGGTGGCAAGTTCGCTGCTTTTAAGGAGCCGGAACCGGATTGAAGAGATCGCGCACGAGGTTGGATTTTCGGATGCAAATTATTTTGCGCGGGTTTTCAAAAAAACAATGGGATGCACACCCAGAGACTACCGGCTGCAGGAGGTCCGGCGCGTTGTTGAGGATCACACGCTTCAGGTGCAGGTATCTCCGGAGGGGATTATCGGCTGAGCGGCAGAGAGGAAAAGAATGAACAACTATCAACTATCGTCCGTACATGAGACAAATCTGACGAATCAAAACGGCGTTTACCAGGACAGTCTGCTCACATACGCCGCAGACCGGAGCGGCCGTTTCTGGGCGCTCCTCGGCCATACAAATTTAGGCGGCATCAGCGTGTGGAGCGGCAGTTCGCTTTTGGACTTGAAGAAAGAATATGATGCGCAATATTGCTTTGCCTTGGGGGAGGCTGGGCAGGCGTTTTCCGGTATTCCGTATCCGGACGGGCCATTGTCCCGCGGACAGATCTGGCCGTGCGGACTGTGGATCAACAAGGAAACAAACCGGTTTTACTGCCTGATTCACAATGAGACAGGCTGGGGCGCGGGGAAAACCTCCTATACCGCGAGAGCGCAGGAGGAGGGCGAACCGGACTTCCGGCACATCGGAATGATGACATCCGACGACTGCGGGAGAACATGGCGGTTTTTCGGCTGGATTCTGACCGCGCAGGAGCCCTGCTGGACAAGCAGATTTTCGCCCGGAATGAATCAGTCGGGACAGACCGGAGATGAGATCTGCCTCGGCTGCGGGGATTTTTCCGTTTTTCCGAACCCGCATGACGGCTATCTGTATTTGTTCTATACAAAGCATTTTACGAATCTTGAGCGGTCGGAGGCGGTGGCAGATGCGGTTTATCTTGCCCGCTGCCGGCTGGATGAACTGGAAGATGTGACGGCGTGGAGAAAGTACACGGGAAACGGCTTTACAGAGCCGGGAAATTGCGGACGGGATGTTCCGGTTTTGACCGGCGGCGCAATTCCGTCTGTCTGTAAAGATCCGGCACACGACCGGTTTGTCATGTCAACCTACAACCGGGATGCGTGGCAGAACGGGCTGTGTACCTGCCAACTCAGCTTCAGCGAAGATCTGCTGCACTGGACAAAACCGGAGCATATTGCAGTCAAACGGGCGGATGTCTCCAATCCGTATCTGACGCTGTACCCGGAGGGAACGTCGTTCCGGGTGTTTATGAGCGCAAACGGCACGGATATTCGCTGGTACACCCTGACGCTGAACGAGGGGTAAACAATACATATTTAATATTAGATTGGGTAAATATGAATACTTTTTTTCAAAAAGCAGTACCAATATGGGCCAAGGGCCGGGCAGATGAGATGAACTGCGAACTGGCGTTCCGAGCGATCATAGCCGGCCAAGACGCCAGTTTGCATCTTGCGGCATCCAGCATTTATCGTGTCTGGGTAAATGGAAAATTTGTCTGTGCGGGACCTGCGCGGGCGGCGCACGGCTTTTACCGCGTTGACGAGATCGATCTGACGCCGCAGCTGTGCGCCGGACAGAATACGGTCGTGATCGAGGTAACGGCCTTTAACGTCAACAGTTATGATACGCTGGATCAGCCGGGATTTTTGACAGCGGAAATTCTGCAAAACCACGCAGTGACAGCGGCAACAGGGGACGGCTCTTTCGGCGTGTATGATCTGCACCAGAGAATCCAGCGCGTCCAGCGCTACAGTTTCCAGCGTGCATTTGCCGAAGCATACCGGCTTCGCGCCTGCAAGCAGGCCTTTTATCTTGGCAGCGACGGCGGCGCAGAGCGGTTGGAATCGGAGACGCAGGCAGAAAAGCGGTATTTGCGCCGGGAAACGCCTATGCCGCAATTTGAGCCGCTGCAGGTACAGCGCATCGTCCAGACCGGCAGCGTTTCCTTTGACGTGCCATGCGGCGCGCTGCGGAAAGACCGCGCCTATACGCAGATCGGCCCCATGCTCAAGGGATATCCGGCGGATACGCTGGAAGAGCACCTGTCCGACGAAGCACAGACATTTGCATGGAAGCCGTCCTGCCATGCGGCGGAGGATATGGCCCAGATCACGCTGGAAAACAGCTATGCGACTTGCCGGTTTCCTTATAACGCAACCGGATTTTTGTGCATGACGGTGGAATGCGCGCAGGCATGTACGGTTTATCTGCTGTTTGATGAGATTCTGACCGACGGAGACGTGGATTTCCTTCGGCTTACAAACTGCAACTGCTTTAAATACGATCTGGACGCCGGAGCCCATCGAATCATGACGTTCGCCCCGTATACGATGATGTACCTGAAAATCGCCGCAAAGGGCGCCTGCCGGGTTTCGGAGGTGCGGATGCTCCAATATCAGCACCCGGCGCCGGAATTTCAGATTCGTCTTCCAGAACAGAGGCAGCTTCGGGAAATTGCCGACGCGGCGGTTCGCACATACCGGCAGAATGCGCTGGATTTGTTTATGGACTGCCCCTCCCGCGAGCGGGCCGGATGGCTTTGCGACAGCTTCTTTACCGCGCGCACGGAGCATGCGCTGACCGGCCAATGCACGGTCGAAAAAGCATTTCTGGAGAACTTCCTGCTGGCCGAGCGATTTGCGCATCTCCCGGACGGCATGCTGCCGATGTGCTATCCGGCAGACCACTATGACGGGAACTTTATCCCGAACTGGGCCATGTGGTTTGTGCTGGAATTGGAGGAATATATCAAGCGCAGCGGAGACTGCGCATTTGCGGAGCGTGCCAAATCGCGTGTTTATGGCCTGATTCAATATTTTGCGCCGTTTGAAAACGAATACGGTCTGCTGGAAAAGCTGGAAAAGTGGGTGTTCGTCGAGTGGTCCCGCGCAAATGATCCGGATGTTGTGCAGGATGTCAATTTCCCGACCAATATGCTGTATGCCAGAATGCTGCAGATCGCAGGAAGACTGTACGGCGATTCCGCGCTTCTGGAAAAATCCCAAAAGCTGCAGGAGACGATACGGCAGCGCTCCTTTAACGGCTTGTTCTTTACCGACAATGAACGGCGGACAGCACACGGTCTTGAAAACCCCGGGAATATAACCGAGGTCTGCCAGTATTACGCGTTTTTCATGGGCACTGCGGATAAGCGGACATACCCGGAACTGTGGCAGACGCTTGTGCAGAAGTTTGGGCCGCACCGGGCTGCGGATTGCTGCCCGGATGTTGCGCCGGCAAATGCGTTTATCGGGGATTATCTGCGGCTGGAACTTCTGTATCTGGATGGCCAGACGGAAAAGCTGCTGCAGGATCTGAAAGAATATTTTACGCCGATGGCTGAGAGGACAGGAACCCTGTGGGAGCATGATCAGCCGAGCGCCAGCTGCTGCCATGGGTTTGCGTCCCATGTTTTATACTGGTTGGCGAAGATTTACGGAACGGAGAAGACACAATATGCAGGCGCTTGACTTAAACAATATCACGCTGACAGGGGAACTGGCGTTCCGGTTGGGAAGAAACTACTCCCGGCTGGAGGATCCGATGTATCGCGCGGCAGAGATCTTCCAGGCAGACAAGCAGGGCTGGCCGGGCGACTGGGAGGGCCGGACGATTTTGGCCCTGTGCCTGCACGAGCGAATCTCCGGACGAAAAGCAGCTTTTTTGGACGAAATTCTGGAAGCGCTGGATACGCAGTGGAACGAACGCGGATATTTAAAAGGCATCTGTGCACCGGACGCCATCAATGAACAGCAGCTTTCCGGCCATAATTGGCTTCTCCGAGGCTTGCTGGAACTGTATATCAGCAGGGACGAAGAAAAATACGCAAAATGCGCAAAGCGGATCGTGGAAAATCTCTACCTGCCGTTGTCGGGAAGGTTTCCAACTTATCCGACCGCGCGGGAAAAACGCACGGCAAACGCGGAAGCAGCGGGGCATCTCGGGGACGAGATCATAGACGGCTGGCGGTTGTCCACGGACATTGGCTGTGCGTTTATTTCCATGGATGCGCTGGCGCAGTACGAGACGCTGTTTGCAGATACGCGCGTGCGTGCGCTGTTGTCGGAAATGATCGCGGCATTCCGGCAGATCGATGTGGAAAAAAGTTCCCTGCAGACACATGCGACGCTCTCCGCGCTGCGCGGGATCCTGCGCTTGTGTGAGGCGGAGCCGGATGAGGAACTGCTCGCGTTTGCAAAAGAAGTGTTCGCGCACTATGTGCAGTACGGAATGACCGCAAATTACGCAAATTATAACTGGTTTGGGCGGCCATACTGGACAGAACCCTGTGCGATTGTCGATTCTTATATGGCCTCCATGGCGCTGTTCCGCTTGACACAGCAGAGCGAGTATGCGGTACTGGCAAACAGGATTTATTACAATGCGCTGCTTGCTTCTCAGCGGCCGAACGGCGGCTTCGGTTGTGATTTGTGCAGCGGAACGGAGCAGAGCGGCAGGTTTGTGCAGGCTAATACGGACGTCTATGAAGCGTGGTGGTGCTGCTCCATGCGCGGAGCAGAGGGCCTTTGCAGCGCAGCGGCAAACAGCATTCTGACGGAAGACGGCCAGATCTGGTTCGTGCATTACCTGCCGGGACATTTCCACACAGAACAGGCGGACATCGATGTAAAGACCAACTATCCGCACGAAAACAGGGCGCAACTTTCCCTGCGCGGTATACGGAGAGAATTGCAGCTGCATCTGTACATCCCGCAGGGGACAAAAGACGTGTCCGTTCAGATCAACGGGCAGCCACAGCGCGTGCAGCTGTCTGACTTCCTGCGTATTTCTGTATGCGAAGATGCAGAACTGGAACTGTCCTTCTCGCTGTCGCCAAGAAGCGTACCGGCAGGCGGATTCTTCACGGCAAAGCGCGCACAAATGACAATGCAGGGCGATCAGATTCTCAGCAAAGATGCGGACAGAAAGCTTGGTTTCCTCGCAGACCGCATTTATACAGAGCGCGACCAGCAATGCAGGGCCGAAATTCTGGATTTGCGGCCATAAGCATACAGAAGGCCTATCCGGATACATCTGAATAGAATCAGCATGGGCGCCAGCGAAAGCTGGCGCCCATGTGCGTTCTGAATATAGTGGATATGCGCTTCTTAGAGAAGCGTCAGTCTGTCAAAAAACGATTGTTTTCCTATTTTGTGTAGGGTTTCCGAGGCTGGCGTATGTCAAGATGAAGCCAGCCAAGCAGGAGCAGTTTGAACAGTGCTGCCATGCCGAGCTTGCCCTGTATGACGCCGCCGTTCGGTATCTTGAAAATCTCAAAGCCGAGGGCGAAGCCATCACGCCGAAGAAATGGCGGAGTGAGGCGGATGTTTTGACCGCACAGAAGAATTTGCAGTGTCAGGAGCTACGCGCCATGCGGGAGGAGATCAAAGCCGTGGAGAAGCTGCGGAAAACAGCGGAGCAGCTTGAAAAGGACGCTCAGCCAAAGGAGAAGAAGCGAAACGAGCCTGGGCGCTGAGCAGAGAAAACCGCCGTACAGAATGACTTCCATACGGCGGCAGGCATTATTTTCCGAACAGGTCGCTGTGCGTCCCGGTGCGGGCCAAGGTCAGCACCAGCACTTCATCCTCGATGCGGTAGATCAGCAGCTAATCCGGGAGGACATGACATTCACGGTGTCCGACCCAATTTCCGGTCAGCGCGTGATCCTTGTGCTTTTCGGGGAGCGTTTCACCCATTGCAAGGGCGGCAATTACGTCCTCCAGCAGTTCGATTTTCAAGCCACGCTTCATAGCCAGCTTGAAATCCTTTTTGAACTGCGTGGTGGGCTTGACGGTGTACTTTGTTTTTCTCATGCTTTCAGGTCTGTAAAGAGTTCATCCAGATCGTTGTACCCTTTCACGGACGGATCTTTTGCAATCCTTTCTGCCTCCAACATGGCGGCAATCGTTTCCTTGTTGGGCTGATTGAGAGAAATATCAAACGGGATACGGCCCTCGCGGAGCGACTGGCGGACAAAGACATTGAACGCCGTGGACAGGTTCATGCCGAGTTCTCCAAAGAGCGCATCGGCCTGTGCTTTCAAATCCGAATCCATGCGGATGCTGATATTCGTGGTGGAGCCAGCCATAAAACCATCTCCTTTCCTGCTGGTGAGTATAGTATATGCTGTTTGCACGAAGAAATCAATGCTTTGCACGAATAATTCACGCTAATTTCATTTTTTGGAGGTCAACTGAGTGTTTTCCGCTATCCCCATCATGGACTACCGGCAGTATCGCAGAGTGCGGCGGCTGGTACATTCCTGCTGCAACTACGATTCCGGGAACTGCCTTGCGCTGGACGATGGCGAGGAATGTGTCTGCGTCCAGAGCATTTCCTATTCGCTGCTGTGCCGCTGGTTTCGGGCAGCGGTGTTGCCGCAGGACAAGGAGCTGGAAGCCGCCCTGTTTCACCGACTGGACAGGAAACGGTGCTGCGTGTGCAGCGCACGGTTTCTGCCCGGCTCCAACCGCGCCAAATACTGCCCGAACTGTGCCGCTGCCATGAAGCGCAAAAGCGCCGCTGCGCGCAAGCGGAAACAGCGGCAGCGATGTCACGCTTTAGGAGTGAAAAAAGCCTTGTAAATCAAGGGCTTTCGGAGCGGTGTCGATGGGTGTGCGATACATTTCCTATCCGAGCCAGAAAAGCGGCTCTGAAAGGCGTATAGAAGCCTTACAAACCTAAAGGAGAATCCTATGTCAGAAAATCGCAAGTATTATTACATGAAGCTCAAAGAGAATTTTTTCACGGACGCCAAGATGGTCATTCTGGAAAGTATGCAGGACGGTTTGCTCTATTCCAACCTGCTGCTGAAGATGTACCTCATGTCGCTCAAATACAATGGCGTTCTCATGCTCAACGACCACTTGCCCCACACGCCCCAGACTATCGCCACCTTTACCCGCCATCAGATCGGCACGGTGGAACGGGCAATCAAAGTCTTTCTGGAATTTGGCCTTGTGGAGATATTGACGAACGGCAGCTATTACATGGCCGACATTCAGCTTTTGATCGGGCAGTCCTCCACCGAGGGTGAGCGCAAGCGAAAAGAGCGGATGCTCTTGAAGCGGCAAAATCTTCTCCCCTCCGGGCAAGCGGACATATGTCCACCATATATCTCAGCGGACATTTGTCCACCAGAGACTAGAGATAAAGAGAATAGAGAGTGTGGCGGCGCACACGCTTATGGACGCTATCAGAATGTACTTCTTACCAGCGAGGAATTAAGTGAGCTGCAAACGGAACTGCCTGCCTTGTGGCAGACCTATGTTGACCGGCTCTCTGAGTACATGGCGTCCATCAGCAAGCAGTATCAGAGCCACGCCGCTACCATTCGCCGCTGGGCAGCCGAGGACAGGAAGAAAGCCGCACCGCAGACCCGCAACCGGGATTACAGCGTTTGGGAGGGTGAAACCGTATGATGGAAATAACCGAGGAAATCCGTGCGTGGATCGACCGTAACGCCGGAGCAACAGAGCTGGCCGCAGATGAATACATTGACCCGACCGACGGCCTAATTCATTGCAAAAGCTGCAAAGGCCAGCGGCAGACCGTTGTTCCCAGCTTCGGAAAGCCGGGATATTTCATGCCCCGGTGTGTCTGCCCCTGTCAGGCCGAGGCAGAGCGCAAGCGCAAAGAAGCCATAGCGCAGCGGGAACGCATGGAGCGGATCAAGCGCCGCAAGGCGCAGGGGCTTCAAGACCGCTATCTGTATGACTAAAACTGTTTGGGATCATGCGAAAAAGCTGCGGGAGCAATATGCAGCCGAACTGAAAAAGGTCCTGCAATTACAGAAACAGTGGGCGTTGAGGAAACCAGTCCTTGACGCCCACTGTTTGACTTTGCAGAAAGAAATTTTGAGATTGGAGCAGGAGATTGACGAGTTGGTGATGGAAAAGCTGAAAGGCGACGGAGGCTCATCTGCTCATGAAATCGGTACTTGAACACCGTAAATCAATCGCCTCAAAAACAAAATCGTGGCCCAGCGTCAGCGGCCACGATTTTGAACGAAGAAAGACCTTTGCTGTCGAGGCGG
>ENA-OURZ01000271-OURZ01000271.1-human-gut-metagenome-genome-assembly--contig:-NODE-271-length-70738-cov-7.847375_pt1 | contig 70738 bp, 58 predicted proteins | sample MGYA00242073_ERZ509195 | MGnify/ENA primary metagenome ERZ509195 (study PRJEB26280, sample SAMEA2338837) | human gut metagenome | biome: human gut; feature: human-associated habitat; material: faeces... | reverse complement strand
CTCCAGATATTGACTGGGATTTCACTGATAAAGAGAGAGAAGAAATCATTGATGCCAAGATGAACAACAGGCTTGATGATTTATTCAGAATGCTATTTATCAAACAGTGCAACCTGCTTCATGAAGTGTTACCGGGACTTTTTGAAGAGACTGAAGACTATACAGAAATGCTTCTGAACATCTCATTCACAAATGAAGATGATGTAATTCGTATGCTTGTAGATGGTATCGATGAAAAAGATTTTAACATCACAACTATTGATGAGGATGGTAAGGCAGCAGGACAGGTAGAAATCATAGGCTGGTTATATCAGTATTACAATACAGAGCCTAAAAATAAAGCATTTGCAAAGAAATCCAAGATTACAAAAGAAGAAGTGCCGGCAGTCACCCAGCTTTTTACTCCGGACTGGATTGTACGATATATGGTAGAAAACAGCCTTGGCAGAATGTGGGTAGAAGGACATCCTGATGATGAATTGAAGAGCAAATGGAAATACTATCTGGATGAGGCTAAGCAGGAAGAGTCTGTGCAGCAGGAACTTGATAAGATAAAGGCAGAGTATGCGACACTAAAACCGGAGGATATAAAACTTATAGATCCATGTATGGGTTCAGGACATATTCTGGTGTATGCATTTGATGTATTTATGCAAATATATGAAAATGCAGGATGGTCACAGAGAGATGCTGCACAGAGCATTATACAAAACAATATATACGGACTTGACATAGATGACAGAGCTGCACAGTTGAGTTATTTTGCAGTGTTGATGAAAGCAAGACAGTATGATAGAAGAATCCTGACAAGAGGTATAGAACCGAATGTATATGCTGTGCAGGAGAGTAATGGCATCAATCGTGATCAACTTAAATACTTTGGTGCTGGGTTGACAGATGCAGAGAAGAATGCAGCAGTATCGCAGATGGAAGGACTTCTTAAGACATTGAATGATGCTAAGGAATATGGTTCTTTGCTTAATGTGGAAGACTATGATTGGCAACTGTTAGAAAAATTTGTACAGAATATAGATACAGAAAGCCAGATTTCTTTTGAAACATATGGATTGGATGAGACAGCAGAACAGATGAAACGATTGATTAGAATTGGCAAGGTAATGGCACAGAAGTATGAGGTAGTTGCTACTAATCCACCATATGCAGGAACCGGTAACCTAAGTGCAAAAGTGAATAATTTTGTGAAGAAAAATTATCCGGATAGCAAAGCTGATTTATTTGCAGTGTTCATTGAGCGTTGTGGGGAGATGCTTAAGAAGAATGGGTATCAGGCGATGATAACACAGCATTCGTGGATGTTCTTATCAAGTTATGAAAAGTTACGCATGAAGTTACAACAAAAAACAATTATCAATATGGCACATTTAGGTGCAAGAGCTTTTGAAGAAATTGGGGGTGAGGTTGTACAAACTACTAGCTTTGTTTTTTTAAAAAAACATGTGAATGCATATAAAGGGATATATCAAAGGCTGATAGAAGAAAATTCTGAGTACAGAAAAAAAGAGCGTTTTCTGAAAAAAACAAATTGTTTTTATTCTTTTCAGAGTGATTTTTTAAAGATACCAGGAAGACCTGTTGCGTATTGGGTTAGTGATAAGTTAATAGAAAAATTCAAGTACAAATCATTATCAGAATATGCTGATACAAGAAGGGGACTACAAACTGGAAATTCACCGAGATTTGTAAGAAATTGGTATGAAGTATCTATAGATAATATGGATTTATCGTTGAATGATAAATGCAAAGAATCATCAAAAAGATGGTTTTTATTTAATAGTGGTGGATCATTTAGAAAATGGTATGGAAATATAGTTAATATAGTTGACTGGCGGCATGAGGGAGAAGACATTAAGGCAACTGGAAAAGCAATTATTCCATCTGAAGATAAGTATTTTCAAGAGATAGTTAGTTGGAATAAAATATCATCAGGACATATTTCAGTACGTTATCAACCAAGTGGTATTATTCCAGGTGATGCAAGCCCTTTTTTGTATACGATGAATAAAAATGTATTGTTTTATTCAATGGCATTAATGAATAGCAAAATAGCTGGAGAAATGATTCAGGTTTTAAGTCCAACATTGAATTTTGAAGTAGGTAATATAGCAAAAATTCCTATTATTATCAAAGATGAAGATAATGTATTATCATACACTAAAAAATGCATACAAATATCAAAGAATGATTGGGATTCATTTGAAACATCATGGGATTTTAAATGTCATCCATTAATATCTGTTATTTCAAAAAACAGAGCATTGTTTGATGATATCACAGACATTGATTTAGCAGAATGTTACACTTGCTGGGAGAATGAATGCAACGAGCGTTTCAATCAACTCAAAGCAAATGAGGAAGAACTGAATCGCATTTTTATTGATATATATGGTTTACAGGATGAATTAATACCAGAGGTAGAAGATAAAGATGTCACAGTCCGCAAAGCAGAATTACAGCGAGATATCAAGAACTTGATTTCTTATGCTGTTGGCTGTATGTTTGGACGTTATTCATTGGATGAAGAAGGACTTGTTTTAGCAGGACAGCCATTTGAATCACATTTCCTTGAAGCATCAGCTCCGGTATGTGGAACTGGATTTGCGGGAGCACCGGGGGCATCTGTTCCAATAGGTGAATTTTATTACAAGACAGATGATGGTATGAAAAAGTGCACTTATAATCCTGACAAAGATAATATCATTCCTATTTGTGATGAAGAATATTTCTCGGATGATATTGTTTCAAGATTTTGCGAATGGGTGAAAATTGTATATGGTGAGAAATCATTGGAGACAAACCTTGATTTTATTGCAAAAGTACTTGGTAACAAAGGAAACACAAGCAGAGAAGTAATAAGAAATTATTTCTTAAATGATTTCTTCAAGGATCATTGCAATACTTATTCTGTCACTGGTTCTGGTAAGCGTCCTATTTACTGGTTATTTGATAGTGGCAAGCAGAATGGTTTCAAGGCACTTATTTACATGCACCGTTATGATACTGATACAGTCGGCAGAGTAAGAACAGATTATCTTCATAGAGCACAGAAGTATGTAGAAACAGCAATGCAGAGTGCTCAATATACGATTGACAATGCGACATCTGCATCAGAGAAATCAAAAGCTACAAAGGCGGTAACAAAATATACAAAACAGCTTGCAGAGATGAAGATATATGATGAAGCAATTGCTCATGTGGCCAATCAGAGAATCGAGATTGACTTGGATGATGGTGTAAAGGTAAATTACGCGAAATTCCAAGGTGTGGAAGTGGCACAGGAAGGTAAGAAAGCATTAAAAGTTGATCTTTTGGCTAAAATTAAATAGGTGAGGTGATTAAAGTGCTATTAAAATATAACGTATCGAATTTTAAATCTATTGGACATAATATTGAATTCAGTATGTTCCCAACAACACCAGAGATAGATGAACGATATACAAAAGAGATTCAAACAAAAGCTGGAACTTGGAAAATATTGAAACGGAGTGCTTTTTATGGACCAAATGCTTCTGGAAAAAGTAGTTTTATTGAATCTATTCATTTTGCCAGAGATTTTATTGTGGATGGAATTCCATCTGGAAAGGGGACGGGTATTAATCAGTTCAAGGGGAAATTCGAAGATTTGGATCAGCAATCAGTATTTCAATTTACTTTTTTAGCAGAAGATGATGAGATTTATGAATATGGTTTTTCAGTGGATTCAATGCAGGTCTATGAAGAATGGTTAATGATTCTGACACAAAATGGTTTTGAACCTTTATTTGAAAGACAAACGGATAAAGAAGAAAAAACAATAATAGAAATCACATCAAAGTTTGCACGAAAGAAGTCAAAAAACAGAGAACTGGCTGAACTTTTAAAAGAAACAATAAAAGAAAAACAAAAAAATCAGTTGTTTTTATATAAATTATATGATAACGGGGTAAAAAGAGTGGAGCCTGTAATGGAATGGTTTCGGGCGATTCAGGTTATTTTCCCAAGTACAAAAGTGCGATTTTTGCCAATCCGAATCAGTAGAGATATGGATTTTCAGAAATTTATATCTAATAGTCTGAGTAAGATGGATACTGGAGTTGTACGAGTATCAGCTGTAAGTGATGAGCTGGATTTCCATGATTTTGCTGAAAGGGCACATTTCCCCAAAAAATTAATTCAGGATATTGAAGGAAAGAAACAGGGGATGTTCAGTATAGGCGGAAAATATTATATTTTTGGAGAAAAACAGAAAAACCGGATGACGCTTATTCAAATTAAATTTGAACATAGATTAAATTCAAAGAGTGTGGAATTTGATTTAGAAGATGAATCAGATGGAACTCAAAGATTATTGGATTTATTGCCAATGCTTTTTGCAATGGATAAAAAAACAAGGAGTATTTATCTGGTAGATGAAATTGACAGAAGTCTTCATACAAAATTGTCAAAGTATTTATTAGAACTTTTTTTGGAAAATAGTAATGATGCAAATTGCCAAATCATTTATACAGCACATGATGTAAATTTGATTGATTTGGATAATTTTGCACAAGACGAGATATGGTTTGTAGAAAAGAAATTAACAGGAGAGACAACAATTAAACCAATGTCTGATTTTGATGTTAAAGGCGATCAGGATGTTTTGAAGGCATATTTGAATGGTCGTTTCGGAGCAGTTCCAATGATAAAGGGGGTGTAATGAATGCAGCTTATTCACAGAAGAAGTACACCATTTACTAGTGAAAACCCATATAGGACCAAAAGACCAGCAACATCTAAAATTATTTTTTTGTCATGTGAAGGAAGTGTCACGGAGGAAGAATATATAGAAGTTTTATCGAACATTTATGACGGGGTAAAAGGCAGAGTACAGCTGATTTCTGTGGCAGAAGATGAAGTACACACACTTCCTAAAAAGCGGACGCAAGAACAGAAGCAAGTGTTAGGAAAATCGAAACCATGGCAATTGGTAGAACGAATCAATAAATTTAAGGAAGAAAAAGAAGCTAAATATGAATTTTCGAAATATCCAGAAGATGAATTTTGGATTGTTTCAGATGTGGATGATAATTTAGATAATCATAAAACTGAATTTGAAAAGGCGATTCAGGAGTGTGATAAAAAGGGATATAAATATGCGATAAGTAATCCATTTTTTGAAATATGGTTATTGCTACATCATGATGAAGTGAGTGAAGAGGATAGAAAATACGCAGTAACGAAAACGCATCCATATGAAGCAACTGATCATTTTAGAATTCGTTTGACCGAAAAGGGAGCACCGTTGAAGGATCAGAAACATTTAAAGTTTGAGCACTATTCTGATGAAAAAATAAGACTTGCTGTGCAAAGAGCAAAAGAATTAGTGAAGGGAAAAGAGGAAAAAATGCCATCCGACTATGGAACATATGTATATCAAATTATAGAGGAAATTTTGGAAGCAGTAGAGCTTCCTGTAGAAGAGTTGGACAATAAGATATAAATGACAAACAGAAGTTATATAAAATAATAATGCGATATTATGCATAAGCAAAATAGTGAGGTGAGCAGATGTGGGAGGAACAAAGGCATTTTTGTTTATCGGACACTTTATTGAACACTATCGGACACTTTTTATTTATTGATGGATACAAAGTGATCAATAAGTATCCGATAGTGTTCGATTAATATTCGGTAGTGCCCAATTAGTATCCATTAGTGACCACATACTGGATACTATTTATCATACTGATTGAATAAATGTAATTTGTTCAGACCATCTGCACAAATGGATTAGAAGGTGAAATATGGATTTACAGAACATACAGGATCAATTAAATACAGAATTTGCCAAGTCAGAGACAAGAATCATATTCTGGTTTGATGATAAAGGTGAATATGAGGATGAGGTATCAGAATTGCAGCTTGGTGATGTAAAGCTGCACATTCTTGATGGTACAAACTGGCTCTATTCAAAGTATCTATTAAACGAAGAGGATAAAGAGAGTAAATATCTTGTATATGCAGCCTTTGCAAAGCCAAGTGATGCAGAGAATCCGCTTGCAGATATGTATTATTACTCAACACCTTATTATACAGACAGAGTGTCGCAGATGTCACAGGAGATTGGCATTGATAATCACTTTAAGGAGCATTTATCACAGTATGCTAATTTCTGGAAAAATAAACATCGTATTGAGAAGTTCAAGGAACTTGGAATTGACCATTACAATGCTCAGACAATAGATATTGGTTTGATTGCTGTACTTACGGATGTAAAGACTCCAAATTTTGAGGAAGTAGTTAAGCAGATGATGCTCGGTGACAATGAGAAGTATTTTAAGGCATTGGATGATAATGGATTGACCGATAAGTTTTGGAAACTTTGCGAAAAATTCTTTGGATATAAGTCAGACAAGCCAAACATAGATGATTTGTCTGCTTGTATGATATTAACTTATGCATCATCTACATTGAAAGCTACTGTTCCGGAAGCAATGAGGACTTATATTCTTAAGAAACGCAATGATGTTGTAGTCTTTATCCGTAATATCATGGACAATGTAAATTATCAGGATGCCTATGACAAGCTGGTAGAAAGAATAGATAAGTCGTTGCGTTTTGTGACAAGAATACAGGATGGATTAAAGAAAGATGTGGAGAAGAAAAAAGACAGTTCTCTCCAGTTGGCGGACGTTTTCGCTTGTGATGCGTTTGCCGGGTTAGATGACATTATTATTGACTGGGCATTGGAACAGTTAAATGATGAGATTTTAGATGCACAGATTGATGGACTTAATATTGCTCAGGTAGCTGACCAGAGAATGTCTAAGGCATATCATTATAGCGAAAGATACAAGAATGAATATACGACTATTAAGTATGCGTATTTAATGATGAAGTCCGTATCACTTATGGAATTTTCAAGTGATATTAAGACATTAGTTGCAAATTATCAGCAAGAGTCATACCTGATAGATTCATATTATAGATGGTTTTATTATGCATATGACCAGATTGAAGATAACAGTAAATTCTCTGATGTAAGACAGAGAGTAGAGAATATTTATGCGAATACATATTTGCAGAAGATAACACCGAAGTGGAATGAGAATTTCACAAATGACGTAATGAATGCTACAGACTTACCTAAGCAGGAAGATTTTTATAAGCACTATTTACGTTCATACGAGGAGAGCAATAAGAGAGTTATTGTGATTATTTCCGATGCTTTTCGGTATGAGTGTGCAAAGGAACTTTTCGGCAGATTGGAATTGGACGAGAAATGTACACCTAAGATGGAGTGTATGCTTAGCAGCCTGCCTTCTGTGACATCTGTTGGAATGGCAAGTCTGCTTCCACATAAAGAGATGCAGGTGGATGGTAGCTTGAATGTGACTGTTGATGGACAGGCATGTGCAAGTATGGAACAGAGAGACAAGATACTGAAATCTTATAATGAAAATAATGTGGCATTGTCATTTGATGAAGTCGCAAATGCAAATCAAGCTCGAATCAGGGAGTTAATTCAGGGCAAGAATATCGTGTACATCTATCACAATCAGGTGGATGCAAGAGGAGACAAGCCTGCAAGTGAGAATGAGGTATTCAATGCTTGTGCAGAGGCGATAGAAGAGATACATAAGTTGGTTAAGAAACTGACTGGTTATGTATCGGCACCAAAGTTTTTCATAACTGCAGATCATGGCTTCTTATATAAGAGAGACAGATTACAGGAGTTTGACAAGGTAACATATCCAAAAGACAAATGCATTTATACAAACAAGAGATTCCTTATTACAGAGGATGCAGTAAATGAGCAGGGAATCATGGCAAGAACGATGGCGTATCTCGATAAGCTTTATGTAGATACTCCGGTTGGAGCAGATATTTTCAAGGTTGCCGGAGGCGGTCAGAATTATGTACATGGTGGTACATCTCTTCAGGAGATGATAGTTCCTGTCATTGAACTTACAACGAATACCAGAGGTGTGGCATACGATTATGTGGATGTTGTCCTGACATCTGTTACTCGTAAGGTGACGAATCTTATCACATACTTTGATTTCATTCAGACAGAGAAAGTCACGGACACCATGAAAGCAAGAAGTATCGTGGCTTACTTTACTACAGAAGACGGCGAAAAGATTTCATTTGATGTGCCTATGATTGCCAATAGCAGGGAAGATGCACCGGAGAAGAGAACTTTCCATGAGAAGTTCACTTTGAAGTCAAGAGAATATAAGTATGGAGACAAGTATTATCTTGTGTTGGCGGATGCTAATGACGAGAAGAATATCTTGCAGCAGTATGAGTTTATGATTGATATTGCGTTTGTAGATGATTTTGGATTTTAGATATGTTTATTTTAGAAAGATGGAGGATACCAGATGGATTTAAATATATTAAGATCTGTTCTTGAAATTGGAGAGACGATAGGTGTTGAGTTCAAACGGTGTGGAAAAGGAATAGAATCAGACGTATATGAGTCGGTATGTTCGTTTCTGAATCGATTTGGCGGCGACATATATATGGGTGTTTTAGATGATGGAACAGTAATTGGAGTACCGGATAAAGCAGCACCGGACATGGTGAAGAACTTTATCAAAACAGTGAGTAATCCTATACTGTTTTCACCTACTGTGTACCTTGTGCCGGAAATTATCAAGTATGATGATACACATACAATTATTCATGTACATGTTCCTCCAAGTGCAGAGGTTCACAGCTTTAAGAAGATTATATATGATAGGGTAGATGATGCTGATGTAAAGGTTACTGCAACCGGTACTATTGCACAAATGTATATTCGTAAGCAGGGAATTTTCACAGAGAAAAAGATTTTTCCATATGCAAAGCTTGAGGATTTGAGGCAGGATTTATTACCTAAAGTCAGACTTATGGCGCAGAATCATGCAGGTGGTAATCACCCTTGGGCAACAATGGACGATATGGAATTATTAAAGAGTGCTGGATTATATGGCAGAGATATAGTTACAGGAGATGAGGGATTTAACCTGGCAGCTATTATGTTGCTGGGAAAAGATGATGTCATTTTGAATGTAGCACCGGCATATGTGACAGATGCACTGGTTCGTAAGGTAAATATTGACCGTTATGACGATCGGGAGGTTATAAAAACCAATTTGGTAGATAGTTATGACAGACTTTTGGATTTTGGCAAGAAACATCTTCCGGACAAGTTCTTTTTAGAAGATACTGTGAATAAAAGTTTGAGAAATATTATTTTACGTGAGATGGTCAGTAATATATTGATGCACAGAGAGTTCTCAAGCAGTTACACAGCAAAGTTTGTGATTGAAAAAGAGCGTATGTATGTTGAGAATGCCAGTAGAGCAACTGGCGAGGGAAGTATCACTGTTAATAATCTGGAACCTAATCCTAAAAATCCTATTATTGCTTCGTTTTTCAGGAATATAGGGTATGCAGATCAGCTTGGATCAGGTGTGAGAAATTTATTTAAATACAGTAGATATTATTCAGGACAAGAACCAGAGTTTATAGAGGGCGATATATTTAAAATTATTGTGCCGTTGAACGATGAGTATTCATATGATTTTGAAACTAACAGAATTGAAACAGATAATGCCGATAAAACGCAGGAGAGTGCCGATAAAACGCAGGAGAGTGCCGATAAAACGCAGGAGAGCGCCGATAAATCGCAAGAAAGTGCCGATAAAATGCAGGAGAGTGCCGATAAATCGCAACACAAATTGGTTTTAGAATATGTAGAGAAAAATGGAAAGATAACTTCACGTCAGGCAGAAGAGTTATTGCATGTTAAGCAGAGAAGAGCACGAGAAGTGCTAAGTAAGATGGTAGATAAAGGAACTTTGATAAAACAAGGCGCATATAGATCTACAGTCTATATGTTAAATAAAGAGCGAGGTAAATAAGCATGACAGAATTTATGAATTCTTCTGAATTAAATAGCGAAACCGATGATAGACGAGAAATCATAAAACAAAAGCTCCGTCAATATTATGATGGTCGTATTGTCCGCAAGGATTTAACTAAATCAATCCGAGAAGGGGCAAATGTTCCGGTATATGTACTGGAATATCTTCTCGGACAGTATTGTAATTCTGATGATCAGGAGATTATTGACGAGGGAGTAGACAATGTGAAGCGTATTCTGCGTGATAACTATGTCCGTCCGGATGAAGCGCAGAAGATATTGTCTCTTCTTCGAGAGAGAGGAAGCTATACAGTTATTGACAGGATTACAGTAGTTCTTAATACAAAGGAAGACCGGTACGAGGCAACCTTCTCTAACCTCGGCATTAAGAATATTCCTATCAGTGCTGACTATGTAAAGGATTATGATCGTCTGCTTTGTGGGGGTATCTGGTGTATTCTTCAGCTCGACTATGAGTTCATTGAGGAAGATAAGAAGAATACACAGCCTATCCGTATCAGAAAGCTGACACCGATTCAGATGCCACATGTGGATATGGATGAGGTAAAGAATGGTCGTAAGGCATTTACAAAGGAAGAATGGATGGATATTCTGCTTCGTTCTACAGGTATGGAACCGGACAAGCTTTCTGACAGAGCGAAATGGTTATTGATTGCTCGTATGATTCCACTTGTTGAGAACAACTTTAATATGTGTGAATTGGGACCTCGTTCTACAGGTAAATCATACATATATGAGCAGATTTCTCCAAACAGTATCCTTGTTGCCGGTGGACAGACAACAGTTGCAAACCTGTTTTATAACATGTCTAACAATACAGTAGGTCTTGTCGGAATGTGGGATGTTGTAGCATTTGATGAGGTTGCTGGTATCAAGTTTAAGGATAAAGATGGTATCCAGATTATGAAGGGATACATGGCATCAGGTGCATTTTCTCGTGGCAAGGCTGAGATACAGGCAAAGGCATCTATGGTCTTTGTAGGTAATATCAATCAGAGTGTGGAGACATTGCAGAAGACATCAAGCCTGTTTGATCCATTTCCTCCTGAAATGGGTACGGATACAGCTTTCCTTGATCGTTTTCATGCATATATACCGGGATGGGAGATCCCTAAGTATAGACCGGATTCTTTTACAAATGATTATGGATTTATCACAGATTATCTATCAGAGTTTATGCGTGAGCTTCGTAAGGATAATTACAGCAATATAGCAGAGAAGTATTTCAAATTAGGAAATAATTTAAATCAGAGAGATGCAATTGCTGTTCGTAAGTTGATATCTGGATTTATCAAATTGATTTATCCGGATGGAGAAGTCAGCAAGGAAGAAGTTGCAGAGATCATGGATATTTCACTTGAACTTCGTAGACGGGTAAAAGAACAGCTTAAGAAGATTGGTGGAATGGAGTTCTATGATGTGAACTTCTCATACATAGACAATGATAGTTTTGATGAGCATTTTGTAACTGTACCGGAACAGGGCGGCGGAAAGATGATTCCTGAAGGTATGGGCAAACCGGGATGCTTATATACAGTATCAAAGTCAAAGACTGGAATGATAGGCTGTTATCGTCTTGAAACGCAGATGATGCCGGGAAATGGAAAGCTGACTTGCACAGGTATTGGATCAGGAAAAGAGCCAAAGGAAGCAACCAATACAGCATTTAATTATTTGAAAGCCAATGGTAATGCAATATCGGGTTCAATAAGTACAACAACTAAGGATTACATCATCAATTATCAGGATATGCAGGGAATTGGAATGACGGGAAATCTTGCACTTCCTACACTAATTGCTATTTCATCGGCGGCACTTAGCAAGCCTCCAATCAGCAGTCTTGCGGTACTTGGTGAGATTAGTATCGGTGGAACACTTATTAAGGTAGAAGATTTGGCAAGTACATTGCAAGTGTGCCTCGATAGTGGAGCTAAGAAAGTACTTCTTCCAATCACATCGGCAGCAGATCTTGGCACAGTACCATCTGACTTAGTTGGAGCATTTAGTTTGATATTCTATTCTTCTCCGGAAGAAGCAGTATATAAAGCCTTGGGCGTAGAGTAAAGAAGGTGATGAGTTATTTTTGAGCAGGATTTTGAAGCAATGCTTCGACAGTATGAAAATTCAATAGATGATAAGCGACAGTTTACTGCATTGGTAAAAGATATATTTCCGGAAGAGGCAAAGAATATCAATCTGATTCTTATGGCGTACAACATGGGAATTGCACAGGATATTCAGAAGGCAAATCTGCTCAATAATACATTTGCTTTCCGGTATGTGAAGCAGTTGATGGATGACTATGGCATCAGCAGAGTGAATGCAGATTGGATCGTGTCAGTATGGTGTTCTTGTTATGGTAATAAAGTATTGGGAAAAGCCTGTGACATATCAGTGCAGAAGCAGGGTGGTGGTCCGGCGATAAAAGATAATAAGTCATCTTCGGGAAAATCATATGGAGATTTATTTGTATATGAGAAAAGTCACAGAGGCAACGGACTGGCTGTAACAGGATTCCATGGAGATAAGAACCAGACGATTATATTTCAAAATAGATCTGGCAATGAAAATGTTATAGAGATTGCGGATAACAGTTTTAGCAAATCTTCCATAGAAGAGGCAATTCTGACGGAAGGCTTTAAATACATAGGGTTAAATGCTTTTTCTGACTGTGAGAAATTACATCAGGTGGTATTACCGGTCAGCGTAGAAGAGATTGAAAATTTAGCATTTGAGAATTGTAACAGCTTAAAATCAATCTCCTTGCCGATACTGCTTAAGACAATCGGAGATGCAGCCTTTAAAGGAACAGGTTTACGGACACTGGATATTCCAAAGAGTGTATTTTGGATAGGTGATGACTTATTGGCAGAATGCCAATCACTGGAGCACATTAAGATACCGGATAACATTGCAAGGATAACTGATCGGATGTTTATGAATTGCAGTAGGCTTAAAAAAGTAGAATTGCATGAAAAATTGAACTCTATCGGTGAACGGGCATTTTTCGGTTGCTCCAGTCTGGATTTTATTGTGATTCCAGATAGTGTACAAAATATAGGCGAAGATGCTTTTACAGGAACAGATGAAATGTTTATTGTGCAATGCTCCTTTGGTTCTTTTGCAGAGCAGTATTGCAGGAAGAATAAGATTAAGTATCAGCTGGTGTAATGTCGCCAGCGATGCGACACATAAAGAATGAAATTACGATAGAATACAGAAAAGAGGTGATATGTATGGGCTTATTGGATGCAATATTTGGCAATAATCAGCCACCTAAGATAAATTCCATACTTCCTATAGCGGCTAAGAATGAGATTCGTGCAGGAAGATTACCGATATTGAATACAGATAGCTTATTTCTCAAGCGTGGTGAGAAGATCCATTATATTGATAAAGCAATCAACCTTGAAATCAAGGTAGTAAAGCAATACCGGCATGTGGGACACAGTACACCAGGATTGTTAAAAGGCAATCGTTGGAATGTGGGTGTGGCGAAGCCGATTGAGCATGGTGAGCTTGTACAGCATCGTGGCATCCTGTATGTGACAAACCAGAGAATTGTATTTCAAGCTTCTGAAAAGGGGTTTGATAAAACATATAGATATCTAACAGCGGTAACTCCGTATGTAGATGCCTGTGAACTGCAGTTTGGCAGTAAAACATACAATATGTATGTTGATGATGGAAATCTATTGTATGAAGTATTACAGCTTGTGAAGCAAAGGAGGCAGATTCCATAATGGAGGGACAGTTAAAGAATGGAACAATACTTACTTCTGAAAGCGGAAATAAGTATACTGTTGTGAATCTTTTGGGCGCTGGTGGACAAGGTGAGGTCTATGATGTGGAATGTGATGGAAAACATTACGCATTGAAGTGGTATTTCAAGGGGAGTGCAACTGTGAGACAGAAAAAAATGCTTGATAATATAATTGCGAAGGGATCTCCTGATGCCAGTTTTTTATGGCCAATGGAACTGATAGTGCCAAACCAGGGACCTTTGTTTGGTTACATAATGCCTCTTAGACCAAAGAGTTATAAGAGTATAGTGGACTTGATGAAGAAACGAGTAAATCCATCTTTTTATGTTATATGTAGAACAGCATTTAATCTGACAAAGGGATATCAAAAACTACATGGAATGGGTGCAAAGTATCAGGATATTTCATTTGGAAATCTTTTCTTTGATCCGGATAGTGGAGATGTTTTGATATGTGATAATGACAATGTATCCTTTGATAGCTCAAAACCGGGAGGAGTATTAGGAACTCCTGGCTTTATGGCACCAGAAATTGTAAGAGGAGAGAAAAGACCATCTAGAGAAACAGACAGATATTCTTTATCTGTTTTACTATTCTATTTGTTTATGGTAAATCATCCACTTGAAGGAAAGCTGGAAGCGAACATCAAGTGTATGGATTATGCAGCAAGAGTTAAGCTTTATGGAACAGATCCTGTATTCATTTTTGATCCAGATAATAGGACTAACAGGCCTGTTAAGGGTATTCATGACAACGCCAATATTTATTGGCCGATGTATCCTGAGAAGATGAGAAAGATGTTTACAAAGGCATTTACTGTTGGACTTAATACACCAAGCAAGCGTATTACAGAGCCAGAGTGGATGAATTTGTTTGCAAATATGATGAGCGGAATACTCAAGTGTTCTTGTGGAGCGAGAAACTTCTATGATGAGGAAATAGAAGCAAATGGAGCAGCTCATGTATGTTGGCATTGTCAGCAGGCAATTCCGGTTCCGGTTAAGATTGTGGTAGGTAAGAGTACAGTTCTTTTGAATGATACAACAAAACTTTTACATCATCATATCTATGGCGATTATGATATGGAAACTGTGGTTGGCTCGGTTGTTCAGAATCCTAAAAATCCTGCACTTTGGGGAATAAAGAATGAAGATGAAGTGAATTGGACTTATGAAATGCCGGATGGAACACAGATCCCTATCGAAGTTGGAAAAACAGCAGGTATTGCAAAAGGAGTTAAAATTCATTTTTCTGATGCAGTGGGTGAATTTAAATAATCATATTCAAGGAGGATTTTATTATGGATGAATTACAAAGACCAGGTGGGGAGTTGGCTAGTAGACCATTACATTTTTTTTGGTTGGTAGATTGTTCAGGTTCGATGATTAGTGAAGGAAAGATGGGGATAGTAAACAACGCGATTCAGGAGTGTATTCCAGAAATGGAATCAGAAGCTGATAATAACCCTAACGCACAGCTTTTAATTAGAGCTCTTCAGTTTTCTACGGGTGCAAGTTGGATTACAGCAAATCCGGTTCCGGTTGAGGACTATGCATGGGAAGCACTTGAAGCAAGTGGTGTTACAGATATGGGAAAGGCATTTGAACTTCTTGCAGCACAGTTAGGTATTCCGCCTATGCCTACTAGAGCATTACCACCTGTTATTGTTCTTTTATCAGATGGACAGCCTACAGATGATTATAAGAAGGGACTTGATAAGTTAAAGGCTCTTCCTTGGTTTAAGAAGGCAGTAAAGATTGCAATTTCTATCGGAAGGGATGCAGATGATGATGTCCTTTCTGAGTTTACAAATAACAGAGAATTAGTATTACAGGCTAATAATCCTACAGCACTTGTCAAGATGATTAAGTGGGCATCAACGACTGCTTCTATGGTTTCTGCTCCTTCAAGTAAACCTATGAATCTTGACGATGCTCCTAAGGGTGGTTCAGCAGGCAATAATGATCCATTTACACCGGCTAATAATGGAGCACCGCTCGTTCTTGATATGAGTAATATTCCTAATCCTGATGATTTCGACGAGGGAGCTGTTTGGTAAGAAAAGGAGGATGTAAATGAAGCGTTTTATTTGTGGCGAAAGCGTTAAAGGCGCAACTCACGAAAGAAATGGTTTACCACTCCAGGATTGTAAGAGAATTGAAGAGATATCAGATCATATTACGATTCTATCAGTAGCGGATGGACACGGAAGTGATAAGTGTCCTAGAAGTGACAGAGGCTCGCTTATGGCTGTTAATGCTTTTTGTGATGTAACAAAGGAGTATTTACTTGGATATGGACAGACGGAAGAAGGCATGACAGAGCTTGTTACTTTTCTAAATAGAGAAGGTGATACGAGATTTGCACAGGATGTTTGTGAAGAATGGCAGGCTCGTGTTAAACAGTCATTTTACAAGAATAAAGATGAGGCTTTGATTGGTGCAGACGGTCATATTGATTGGAAGAGAGTGTATTCTTTGTATGGAACAACTCTTCTTGGAATGCTGATTACAGATACATTTATTTTTACATTCCAGATCGGAGATGGAGACATCAATATGATTACTGCTGATGATATTTCTCCGCTAGTGGAACCAGAGAAGTTTCTTGGAACGGAGACACATTCATTGTCAAAGGTAGATGCATGGAGAAAGTCAGTCGCTTCTCTTAGAAGAAAAGAAGTAGAGTCTGATGAACCATACCTTTATATGCTTTCTACCGATGGATTTGTTAATAGCTATGCAAGTGAAGATGATTTCAAAAAAACATGCAGAGATTACTATAATATGATTGGTCAGTATGGATTTGATGCAGTAAAGGGGAATCTTGCGAAATGGCTGAAAGAAACAAGTGAGCTTGGATGTGGTGATGATGTAACAGTGGTTATGGTATATTTGGCAAAGTAGGTGATGTTGTATGGACGAACCAATAATTACAAGAAGTGGAGAACCAGAAGCTAGAATTGCTATGTGTAAGTGCAAAGAAGCAAAAGGTATGACATATGGTGTCAGATTCCAGCGAGCAGGTGATGGCTGGAAATACACATGGGCTTTTAAAATGAAGGAAAGCTCAGCAAAAAGAGAAGGCTATGATAACACGCAGATAATGGGAAATATCTATCCGGATGATAGTTACCCAGGATGTCCATATTGCAGTACAAAATATTTTGTTGTATGTGGTGCGTGTCAGCATTTGAATTGTAATATTAAAACCGGAGAAACATTTACTTGTGACTGGTGTGGAAATACTGGTACTCTTGGGGGCTTCGGTGGAGATGGAATCGCATCAGGAGGAGATTTAGGTTGATCGTAGATAGATATTACTACAACCAACTGAATAAGCAGGAACAAGCGGTTTACAAGGCTTTCTACAATGGACTGATGGCTCATGAGGATGTTATTCCAATTCCAATCAAAGGACAGTTGTCAAAAGAAGTATTCAACAAAATATTCCGGGCAATGACAAGGGATAATCCGTTGATATACTATGTCAATCAATCTGCCTGTAACTGGGCGACGGATGCATTTGGTCATACAGCAATCTGTCCACAGTATTTTTACAGCAGGGAAACTGTTCGAAAGTATAACCGTAACATTGAAAACGCAGTGAATAATCTGGCTGCACAGTTAAAACTGACAGAAGGCACAGATTATGAGAAAGAAGTAAGAGTCCATGATTGGTTCTGTAAAAATGTGAAATATGATTTTAAAGGAGCAGACATGGACGAACCGGCTAGAGTAGTTCTCTCACATAATATTATAGGAGTTTTTGCAAAGCAGAAAGCCCAGTGTGAGGGGATTGCCAAAGCTGTAAAAGTATTGCTGAATGCGGTGGATATCAAGTGTATTGTGGCTACCGGGGAAGCAGAGGCAAATGGCAAGAAAGAACACCATGCTTGGAATGTTATTGATATTGATGGGAGTCCATATCAGGTGGATGTGACATGGGATATTGGAGCTTCCAAGGGAAGAATTGCATATGATTATTTCAATGTCACAGATGAAATTATAAGCAAGACGCATAGCTTTGAAGATGAGATGCCAAAATGCATTTCATTAAAAGATAATTATTTTGAAAGAAACATGCTGACATTTAGAAGCAGAAGTCAGCTGATAGCATATATAACACAAGAGCTAGAGCAAGGTCGGAATAAATTATATTTTCGGATAGATGGGTTATTTCCGAAACTAAGACGGTCAGAGCTTGCAGGCATGGTTGCAAAGATTGCAGCAGGAGGACAGCGCAGGGCAGTTAAAGTCCAGCAGATTCCAAATGAGAAGGTGGGAACTTACTGGATTAGAATATACTAAGTATTGGGGAGGAAACATTATGTGGCACACAGCAGAAATGGTTAAGATATTTGAGAAAATGACAGAGGGATACGGATACGATATATATCAGAATAGAAAACTGTGTGTCGCATTATGCAATGATTTATTAGCTGATTATTCAGTGGAAAAGAATATTATGCAGATGCTTTTTCAGGCAGGGCTTGGAGAGGCTATGAAGGGAGTCCCATTTAAGAGTGAAAGAGAGCTTAAAATGGGACTTTCTAATATTGAGAAGTTTTTGATGGCGCAGGCGATTGAGAGTAGTGTCAGGGATGATGTATTGGATGTAATGCGACTGGCATTTGTGGACAAAGGAATAAATTCAGAAGTAAAAAGTGCATATCAGCCCGTGATTTCAAAGAATTTCAATGATTCACATTTTAAGATGACATTGCCTGTAATAAAGGAGTTTGCAGATAGAATAGAAGCATCATTTAAGTTTATCTATGCGAATAAAGGAGAGAAAGTGGATTCAGTTCTCGAAATGTGCATTATTACAGATAAATTTGGGAAAATGCATTCTTCAAGAATGGATTATGAGTTATTGACACATGATAGGTCAAAGAATGTAACGATTAGTATTCCGGAAGATGATAAGAAAATATTTATAAGTGGATCAACAATCGAATTTATCTTTCTGTGTAGCAATCATAAGAGAATTACAACATCCTATAAAATTAACATATCTAAGACAACTATGCTGATGCAGGTAGCAGTGTGTCAGATGACAGAAGCAGAGTATAACAGGACAATTGATATTGTTGGATTGCTTATTAAAACAATGGACAATGGAGCAAAAAGTACAAATACCATTATGGTAGATGGAAGCGGTATATCTGCGACTAATGAGCAGCCAGCATATACTTCATCAGATATAAAGGAATACTCTGATGCATTAAGAAGAGAAATTCATTACCTGAAACAAGGAAAAGGTAAAAAATATAAAATTGTAAATGGAAACAAACTGGTCAAAAGTGATAAAGGAATCTACACTTATCTATTTGAGATGGAAACAGAATTGCATCTGCCTGATGATGCACCGGTTGTAGTAGAGGCAGCAGGTGGGTTGAGAGCAGTAGGTTCGGTTTTATCCTGCGAAGATTTTCAGATACTTTTGCTTTTGGACAGAGATCTGAATGATAAGGTAAGCTCAGCATATCTGATGGTAGAGCCTTGGAAACTTCTTGAAGCGTTAGACAAGAAGATGAATTCCCTTAATCCTAATATTAACAAATTGGCAGTTAGAATAATGGAAGAGGGACCGGATTTATCAACTGACACAGACATTGGAAATGTACCGAAAGGACAGGCAGCAGTAGAACACAAACTTGAGACGGATGATATTGTGACAGTTTGGGGACCACCGGGAACCGGTAAAACATATACAATGGCAAAGATTGCAAACAGTTATATTGCACAGGGTAAGTCTGTTCTTATTGTATCTCACAGTAATGTATCAGTCGATGGTGTGATTAAGCAGGTTGTGAAAATGCTTGGAACGGACAAGCAGTCTATTTTGGAGGATGGAAAGATTCTGCGTTTTGGATATGTAAGAGACGATGAACTTTCTCAAAATCCATACGCTACATCATTCAATTATGCACTTAGTAAATGCGACAGTTATGCAAGACAGCTGGAGCATTTGATGGCAAAAAGGGATGAACTTCGGGCAAAAAATCAGATGAAGTCCAAAGAGTATGACGAGGTAGAACATAAAATTAAGGAAATCCGTGGCGAGATAAGAAAAGAGGAAAGAAAATATGTAGAGAGAGCACAGGTAATCGGAACAACTATTTCAAGAGCCACGATTGATCCTATGTTTGAAGAACGACAATTTGACCTTGTAATGTTTGATGAGGTTTCGATGGCTTATGTACCACAGGTTATTGCGGCAGCAGCTTTGGCAAAGGAAAAGTTTATGTGTGTAGGTGACTTTAGGCAGTTAGCACCTATTTCGCAGAGTCCTGATTCCCGTGTATTGCAGGTGGATATATTCTCTTACTTGCAGATTGTGGATGGAAAGGAAAATATGTATTGGCATCCTTGGCTTGTCATGTTGAATGAGCAAAGACGAATGGCTCCGGCAATCTCCGAATTTCCAAGCAAATTTATTTATAACAGATTGTTGAAGGATAATGCAGAGGTAATAAACGGAAAGAAAAAGAAGGATAATGATTTAGTTATTAAGAGTGCTCCTCTGCCGGGAGATGCATTAAACTTAATAGATCTTGCAGGAACATATTGTGCGGCGGATAAGAATACAGATGGTTCAAGATTTAATATACTTAGTGCGGTTATTTCATTTTCTACTGCTGTTAAAGCAGAGCAGAATCATATTAAGACCGTCGGTATTATTACTCCATATGCAGCTCAGGTCAGATTAATCCGTGCAATGCTGAAGGATTATTATACGAAGGGAACGACCAATGTGAGCTGTGCAACAGTACATCAGTTCCAGGGATCGGAATCTGATGTAATAGTTTTTGATGCAGTAGAAAGTTATCCTAAGAGTGCAGTGGGATATCTGATGGGAAAAGAGCCTAATCAGGTTGCCCGCCTGATTAATGTAGCAATTACACGAGGCAAAGGAAAAGTGATTACAGTTGCAAATGCAAGATTTTGGGAAAATGTGTTCAAAGGAACAAATCATATTTTCTATAAGTTATTGCAGCATATTAAGAACGGAAAACATCAGGTAATAGATAATCATGATAAAACACTCCAGCCTTATATTGAATCTGTAAATCCAGGCAGAATGATCAACATCTTTATGAATGAACAGGATGCAATTTCGATGTTTGAACAGGATATGAAAAAGGCAAAATGGCAGGCTGTAGTATCACTTCCAAGTGGAGAATTAAGAGAGACAGAACATCAGGTATTTGAGATACTTGATGAAGCAGACAGCAGAGGCATTGATATTAAGATGAAATCAAATGACTATGCTAAACTGCCAGAACAATGGAAAAAATATTGTGTTGGAACAGAAAATGCGACATTTCCATTGATTATAATTGATGATGAAGTGGTATGGTATGGATTACCTACGGCAAAATGGAAGTTCCAAGTAGATAAGACAACATCAATGATCACAGTGGTACATTCTATGGTTAGAATTAAAGGCAAGAATACTGTAGAAATGATAAAAGCGCTTACGGACATAGAAACAGTTATTGTAGGTCAGAACATAAGAAAGCTGGATAATAAGAAGAGTAAACTTGTTACTAATTCTTTTGCTGCAAGCAGTGGCAATTTAGAAGATAATGGTTCTATATTGAATTATGGTCTTGGAGCTTTTGTTGAAGAAAAGGAGTTTTGTTCCAAATGTAAGAATCATATGATACTCGCAAAGAATGCCAGAGGCACAGCTTACTTGAAATGTTCTAATAAAGCCTGCAAAGAAACGAAATATCTTACAGTTGATTTGATGAATTGGTATATCAATTCTCATAATATAAAATGCCCTAAGAGAGATGGTGGAGAATTGAAGGGTGGATTAGGTAAGTATGGTCCATATGTCAGATGTAATTGTGGACATTTCTTGAAACCAGACGAAATCTGAGAGAAGGTGGTAATTTATGTTGGAGACAATATTGTATGCAGTAGGATTTTTTATATTTACCATTTTCCTTCAGTGGCTGTTACATAAGGTCAGAAAAAACCACAATCAGGGGAACTCTGCAATATGGGTAGGCAATGGAGCAATTATTGTTATTTGTGTAATGGGCTTGATGACTAGGAATATCAATTATTTTTCTGCATTGATTGGATTTGTTGTGGGGGATGAAGTTGGTAAACAGGCAGGATGGCAGTAGAGATACTTACATACCAATATAAGAAAAGACAATACAGAAGTTATAATAGGAGACAAACATGGAAAAAGACTCAGGCAAATGGATCATGTATGGTGTAGACTGGGATGATCCGGAGTGTATTCATACAGTAGATGAGGCAATAGAATATATAAATGAGATTGGCTTCCTACCGCTTTTTAGAAATGATATACCGGGATTTTCGCTGGAAGAACGAACCGTGCCGGAGTACTGGTGGTGTGAGGATGTTGACAGAGATCCATGGATGTGGCGGGCGGTTATCGCAAGAAGACATGACATCGTATATGGCAAGTTCTTTAATAAAAAGGCAGGTTTTATATCGAGAAAATGGCTTCCTGTATTTGCCAATTACAGACGGGATGGATATGATTTTGATGCGCTGTATGAGGATGGAAAAGCCCCGAATAAGCATAAAAAGATCATGGATCATTTTATGGAAGAACATGTGGATACAGAACTGTATTCCAACGAATTGAAGAAAATGGTAGGGTATGGAAAAGACGGCGAAAAGGGATTTGATGGAGCTGTCACCAATCTTATGATGCAGATGTACCTTTGTAATTGCGACTTCAGAAAACGTGTAAATAAAAAAGGACTGGAGTATGGTTGGGATGTGGCGGTTTACTCGTCTCCGGAACATATCTATGGGTATGATTATGTAACCTCCTGTTACAAGGATGATCCGCAGGAGTCGTGGAATACGATCATCCGACACATGTATGATATTTATCCGATCGCAACAAATGCACAGATAAAAAAGCTTTTGAAATAGACTCAAAGAAATTTATTATATTTAATCAAATTTATCTTATGTGCCGGATAGGAGCACATATGACAGGCAGGAAACAGCAGGTTGCTTTTTATAAAACAGATTCTCCTGTATGATATGAATAAAGGAGGACGAGTCATGGAAACAAAAAATATTATTTTTGAACTTCGTACAAAGAGAGGCATGTCACAGGATGAACTGGCTGAGAAAATAATGGTGACGAGGCAGGCTGTATCACGTTGGGAGAATGGAGAGACAGTTCCTAATACAGATACATTAAAGCTTTTATCGAAGGAATTTGATGTATCGATCAATACACTACTGGGAGAGCCTAGAAAACTTATCTGCCAGTGCTGCGGAATGCCGCTTGAGGATGACGCAGTCATAGGACATAATAGTGATGGTTCATTGAATGAGGATTATTGTAAGTGGTGTTATGCGGATGGAACATATACCTATAGTGATATGGATGAATTGATAGATGTCTGTGTTAAACATATGGTAGATGAAAATGTTACAGAGAATCAGGCACGTTCCTATATGAAGGAACTTCTTCCGAAATTGGATTACTGGAAAAGATATGAAGAACTGAGTGACAATGGTCAGTTTGATCAATTCAAGAAGGAGCTGATCAAAGAAATTAATGATCTTCATGTAGAAGGTCTGCCTGAGGTAAAAAGACTGAATGCCCTTGTTGGAGAATATGTGAATTTAGAATACAGGCTTCCGAATGGAGAAAAAGTGAAATTCCTGGATGACCGGAAAACATATTTAGGCAATCAGCTTGAATGTGAATTTGGCGGAGACAGATACTTTGGAGTTCTTGCAGATATGGATTTTATTCTGATTTCAACATATGAAGCTCAGGGCAAAGATCCGGAACTGATAATTTACAAAAAAAGATAACTGATAATTTACACAAAAAGATAATTGCTTGACAAATCATTTTTTTGTGCTATACTCCGTACCAACAGAATAGTAAAAAATAAGTACGCAAGGGTGTGTTACATCGGTTGCGTACTTTTTTTGTTTTATGAAATACAAGGGAGGTGAAACTGGTGAAGACCCTTGAAACAAATGACTGGCTGGTCATGAACAGTATCATATACAAGATCTACACAACCGGTGATTTTGATGCCATGCGGACACAGTTTCTGGAACAGATCAAGACCGTCATTGATTTTGACAGTGCAGATTTTTATCTGGCATCATCAAATGAGAAAGAAAATCTGGAACGTCCGGTATTCCTCAACTGTGATGAAGACTTGTCAGATATTTATGAGAATATGGATTACAGCCGTGGTATTATGTTCAGTGGCAGGAGTATGGTATACCGGGAAACTGATATCATATCGGATGAGAAAAGAGTTCAAACCGAATATTATCAAAGAGTATATAAGCCAAATAACTGGCATTATGCGTTACAAATGATATTTGGACGGAACAAACATTTTCTGGGCGTGGTGACACTATATAGGACGATTGGTAAAGAGGACTTTACATATGAAGATGTATTCCTGATGGATATGCTTAAGGATCATATGGCATACCGGTTGTCACAGGACAGAAACAATCAGATGACCAGTCAGGAGAAACTGACGCTGACACAGGCAGTAAAGACCTATGATCTGACGAAGCGGGAGCAGACCATATTGCAGCTTTTGCTGCAGGGAATGGAGAATACGGAGATTTGTGACCGTTTATCCATAACGGTAAATACATTAAAGAAGCATATTTTAAATATTTACCGGAAACTGGGAATTCGAAACCGCGTTCAGATGTTTAAACTGATTAAAGAAAAAGAGTAGTTAGTACTACAAAAGTAGTAGAAAAATGGTAATCCTGTTCTATTGAAGAATTAATTTGATAGTAGTATATTTTCGTTAACAAGCAAAGGAGCTGTTCAGAGATGAACGGCTCTTTTTTGTTATATTAGTTGTATGTTGCAGATTGGAGGAAGAAAGAATGAAAGAAATCATATTAATAATCAGACCGGAAAAGCTGGAAGTATTAAAAAGCATATTGGATGAGAAGAATTGTGGTGGTATGACGATCTCAACCGTTATGGGATGCGGAACACAGAAAGGAACTGTTGAGGGCGTAAATGAGATTAAAGGCTTTAAAACTACGATCAATCTTCTTCCAAAAGTAAGAGTTGAAGTAGTAGTTGAAGATTCCAAGGTAGAGCAGATTATTCTGGATGTCAGAGAAAAGGTAGCTACCGGACATGTCGGAGATGGTAAGATCTTCATTCGAAATATCGAAGAGGCTATACGAATCCGTACCGGTGAACGAGGAGAAAAAGCATTATAGAGAAATTTGAAAAAGAGGTGATATGATTTGGCAAATGTTATAGTTGATATCAAAGACGTAAATAAAATATACGGAACAAATCATGTTGTAAAAGATCTGAATCTGCAGGTAGAGGAAGGCGAGTTCCTGACATTGCTTGGATCATCCGGATGTGGCAAGACGACAACGCTTCGTATGATCGCAGGATTTGAAGAACCGACGACAGGCTCCATTCAGGTAGAAGGTGAGCCGATTGAAGATAAAGAGCCATTTGAGAGAAATGTAAACACTGTCTTTCAGAGTTACGCTTTATTTCCACATAAGACCATATATGACAATGTAGCATATGGTCTTAAGATGAAAAAGGTTCCAAAGAAAGAGATCAAAGAACGGGTAACGGAGATGTTAGAGATGGTTCAGTTATCCGGATTTGAGAAACGGTATCCAAGTCAGTTGTCCGGTGGACAGAAGCAGCGAGTTGCGATTGCAAGAGCGTTGATCAATCGTCCGAAGGTTCTGCTGTTGGATGAGCCGCTTGGTGCATTGGATCTGAAGCTTAGAAAACAGATGCAGCTGGAACTGAAACGGCTGCAGAAAAAATTACATATCACATTTATCTATGTTACACATGATCAGGAAGAAGCGCTTACGATGAGTGACAGGATAGCTATTATGCATGATGGTGTCATGGATCAGATCGGATCACCGACAGACATCTATGAAAGACCGGCAACTAAGTTCGTAGCAACCTTCATCGGAGAGACAAATGTATTTGACGGAACGATCAAATCGATCGCAAACGGAAAAGCGGTTATAGGAATTGAAAATGGAGATGTAACAACCTCTGGCTCCGTGACCGAGACAGAGGAAAAGAACACCGGATTTTCAGTTGGTGAATTTGTAACTGTTTCTGTTCGACCGGAAAAGTTTCATTTTTCGGCAGAACCGGTAGAGGGCTTCAGCGTACCGGCACTGGTCAAGGATTATATCTATGTTGGCTCAGTCGTCAAATGTCTGGCGGTTCTTCCAAATGGAAATGAAGTAAAGATGGAACGTCTGGCAGGCGAAGAACTTCCAAAATCCGGTGACAAAGTATTTATCTGCTGGAATCCGGAGGATGCGGTATTGATCCACAGTCTGGATAACAGCTTCTATCAGAGTATGGAAAATATAACACTGGCATAAGGAGGTGTTTGATATGAATAAAAAGAGATTCAGAGAAAAGACACTTCCGGCAACGATCATGGTAGGGCCGGTGACCTTATGGCTGATCCTGTTGGTAGCGGTTCCACTCATCTATATACTGGTCATGAGTTTTTGCAGTATTGATCAGTATTACAATGTAACATTTCAGTTCACACTCGATAATTACAAACATCTGGCGGACAGTTCTTATATTAAGATCTATGTTCAGTCACTTGTGATCGCATTACTTACAACCGTGATCTGTATCGTGCTTGCATATCCGTTTACCTATATTATTGCAAGGACAAAGAGCAGATCAAAGAATCTGTTATATATGCTGGTTATCATTCCGTTCTGGACGAATTCACTGATCCGTATCTATGGATGGAAGACATTCCTTGGTTCATCCGGCTGGTTGAATACCGTGCTTATGAAGCTGCATCTGATATCAGAGCCATTGAACCTCTTATATAATCAGGGAACTACCGTATTTGGTATGGTGTACTGCCTGTTCCCATTTATGGTACTTCCGCTTTATACCGCGATTGGCAAGCTGGATCATACTTTACTGGAGGCTTCCTCTGATCTTGGAGCTAAGGGCTGGCGGACTTTCTTTGAAGTGATCCTGCCGCTGACAGCCAGCGGAATCTTTTCCGGCTGTATCATGGTATTTATCCCATGTCTTGGATATTTCTTTGTATCGAATATCTTAGGTGGTGGAAATGCAGATGTTATTGGTAACCTGATCGAGCGTCAGTTCAAGAGTGGAAATAACTGGCCGCTTGGTGCAGCTTTATCCATCATATTAATTGTTATCACATTGATCCTCGTCAAACTGTACCAGAAGACAGGCGGCGATATGGATAGTCTGGGGGTGTAAACGATGAGCAGAAAAGCAAAAGTAAGAACAAAGAGTATTCTTTCAAAGATCTTTTGTTCTCTGATTTATATTGTATTGTTTATGCCGATTGCAGTTGTTGTAGTGAATTCCTTTAATGCAACGACATCAAAACCATATCTGACCTGGAAGGGGTTTACATTTGACTGGTATGTGAAATTGTTTGAAAATCAGTCGCTTCTTACATCCTTTGGCAATACGATGATCATAGCATTGGTCACAACTGTACTTTCAACGATTATAGGTACGCTTGGTGCGATCGGAATGTACAAATATAAATTCAAAGGAAAAGGGATCATAGACGGACTTTTATATATCCCGGTCGTTATTCCTGAGATTGTAATGGGTATATCCTTACTTACTGTATTCGCAAAGGTCTCGATCCCAAGAGGTATGCTTACATTGATCATTGCACATATCACCTTCTGTGTGCCATATGTTATCTTCAATGTCAGGGCAAGATTATCCGGCTATGATATTTCGATCGAAGAAGCAAGTATGGATCTGGGAGCTAACCGCATCCGTACATTCTGGGAGATCACACTTCCGGTTTTAAGACCCGGCATTACAGCCGGTGCATTACTGGCATTTACGTTATCGATTGATGACGTTATCATAAGCTACTTTGTAAATGGTAATACGATGACTTATCCGTTACAGGTTATGGCAAGTATTAAGAGTGGAGTAGCACCTGATGTAAATGCATTATCAGCACTGATCTTAGCAGGCACGATCATCTTTGTTGTCCTGACTCAGGGCAATCTGTTTAAGAAGAAAAAACAGTAGCTGTATAGAATGAAACAGTAAACAATTTATAGAAGTAACCGAACAAGGTTCAAGAGTAGAAGGGAGACATAATTATGAAGAAAAACAGAAAAAGAGCAGTAAGTATTGCATTAGCACTTGTTCTTGCAATGACAGCAGTAAATATCACAGGCTGTGGTAAGAAAGCAGACAGTACAAACGGAGAGTTAAACCTGTTCATCTGGACAGAGTATGTACCGGATGAAGTAATTAAGGATTTTGAAAAAGAATATGGAATTAAAGTAAATGTATCAACATTCTCATCCAATGAGGATATGCTTGCAAAGGTAAAATCAGAGGATGAAGGAACTTATGATATCGTACAGCCGAGTGACTATATGGTAGAATCCATGATCGCTCAGGGCATGCTTGAGAAGTTGGATCAGGATGCACTTACCAATCTGTCAAATATTGGTAGTCAGTATCTGGATCCTACATATGATCCGGGCAATGTCTACTCCGTTCCTTATCAGGGTGGTGTGGCAGCGATCGCAGTCAACACCGACAAGGTATCAACAGATATTAAGGGATACGCAGATCTCTTTGATCCTTCATTAAAAGGACAGATCGTAGCACTGGATGACTACAGAGCAGTTATCGGTATGACGGAGAGAAGTATGGGACTTAGCATGAATGAAACAGATACAGCAAAGCTTGCCGAGGTTGAAACGAAGCTTCTGACATTAAAGGATAATATCGCAGTATATGACAGTGACAGTCCAAAGTCATCTCTGATCAGCGGAGATTGTAATGTTGGTTACTGCTGGTCTGCTGAAGTAGCGCTTGCTATGGATGAGAACCCATCGATCAAGATTGTATTCCCTGAAGAGGGCGCATATAAATTCATTGATAACTGGGCAATCGCAAAGGGTGCCAAGAACTATGATAATGCAATGAAATTTATCAACTATATGTGTGATCCGGATGTTGCTACAAAGGTTATGGCGGAATACCCATATCTGAATGCGAATGCAACTGCAGTGGAGGCAAATGAAGATTACAGGAACAATGAAGCAAAGAATGTACCGGCTGAGGTATTTGAAAAAGGTGAATTTGTTGGAAATCTTGATACAGATACATTGACTGTTTACAACGATATGTGGAACAAATTAAAGCAGTAATACAAAACGGCAAAAGGCAGACAAAAAAAGTTGATCAGGAGGAGTAAGATATATGGAACCAAAAAAGATGTATATTGATGGTGAGTGGGTAACAGGAAGTATGGAAAAGCCATTTGACGTTATCAATCCGGCGACCGGAGAAGTGCTCGCGCAGGTCTATGAAAGTAGTGTAGAAGATACCAGACGTGCGATCGCTGCGGCAAAGAAATCATTTTACCAGACAAGAGAGTGGCGTGATATGGATTCCCAGACCAGAAGTGATATGATTCTAAAGATCGCAGATCTGATCGAAAAATATGCTGATGAACTGGCAATGCTGGATACTCTGGATAATGGTAAGCCTCTTCGTGAAGCAGAAGGAGATATCAGTGATGGTATTCATTGCTTCCGTTATTACGCAGGCCTTTGTAAGACTCCGCATGGTGGTGTATATGAGGTAAATGATGGATTTGGTAAGATGCATTCATATGAGACCAGAGAGCCGGTCGGTGTCTGTGCGCAGATCACTCCATGGAATTATCCGTTTCTGATGTCTGTCTGGAAGCTGGCTCCTGCACTTGCAGCAGGAAACAGTATCGTGTTTAAACCAAGTCCAAAGGCTCCGCTTTCAACAATCCGGTTATTCGAGATCTTTGAAGAAGCAGGACTTCCGAAGGGCTGCGTCAATCTGTTACAGGGTGATGCTGAGGTCGGAACGGAAATGGGCGAGAATACCGATGTTGATATGATCACATTTACTGGAAGTACCAGAGTCGGTCAGAGTCTGATGAAAGCAGCCGCTACAAATGTGAAGAAGATCGGACTGGAGCTTGGTGGTAAATCACCAAATGTCATTTTCGCAGATGCAGATCTGGATGGCGCTGTAGAGTGGGCAATGATCGGTATTTTCTTCAATCAGGGCGAGGTATGTTCTGCAGGATCCAGAATCATCATAGAAGAAAGCATCCATGATGAGTTTGTTGCCAGATTAAAGAAAAAGGCGGAAGCCATGACGATCGGCAATCCGGTAAACAATCCGGATATCGGACCAGTCATTACGGAAAAGGATATGGAGAAAGTTCTGTCTTACATAAAGAGTGGTATCGAGGAAGGCGCAACACTTGTAACAGGTGGTGAACGCTATACAGAAGGAGAATGTGCAAATGGCTACTTTGTACGTCCAACGATCTTTGATAATTGTACTTCGGATATGAAGATCGTCCGTGAGGAGATCTTTGGTCCCGTTGTCAGCATCCAGACCTTTAAGACAGAGGAAGAAGCGATTGCGATGGCAAATGATACTGTATATGGTCTTGCCGGAGCTGTATTTACTTCAGATATAACGAGAGCACATCGTGTGATCAGTGAGCTTCGCGCAGGAATCACATGGATCAACTGCTACAACCCAACCTTCAATGAAGCACCTTGGGGCGGTTATAAGATGAGCGGTATCGGCAGAGAGCTTGGCGTTCATGGTATCGAGGAATATCAGGAGGTTAAGCAGATCAATATCAATCTGAATCCGGGTATCGTAGGCTGGTATGAGCACTAGATGAAACAGACCGTTCACTTTCTGAAAAATGAAGGTGGGCGGTTTTTTTATGCGTTTCAAATACCGAATGATTTGGCGAATAACAGAAATAGGGTAGAAAATGATACTTCGATAGAGGTATGACGATGGAATTACAAGTCAGTTATATGAGCTAAATATACTTATATTTAATTATATATAATAGATAAATGGTAGATAAATGGTATAAATTAGTAATTGAAAAAGAGCATGAGATACGATAATATACAGACATAGAAGCAAAGGAGCTTGTGAACAGGTCACAGGCTCCTTTTTTTCAGTTTAATGGCCGTAAAATTTATACTTCAATCAATGATTGTAAATGTTCATGGAAAGGTTGTGTTAGGTAACATACAGGATCAGACAGACACACGATAACACGAATATATTTTAAGGAGGATTTTAATATGAGTTATGAACAGGTAAGTAAGGATTTGGAAAAGGTAATTGGTTATATCCATTCAGATGAATTAACAGATGATGAAAAGAAATTAATGACAGAACAGACATTAGATTATTTTGATAATTATGTAAGCCCGGGCTGGTTAAAATACAGAAAGTCAGTATCTACCAACTCAGCAGTGCTTGAGTGGAAAGATCATGACGGTGTATGTGATGGCTTATATGGTGAAGAATTCATTGACTGTCTTGGTGGTTTCGGCATTTATACATGTGGTCATAGAAATCCGGAGATCCTTGATACCGTAAAGGCACAGCTTGATCATCAGGCGCTTCATTCACAGGAGCTGTTGGATCCGCTTCGTGGATATCTTGCGAAGGCAGTTGCAGATATCACACCGGGTGATCTTCAGTATTGTTTCTTTACAAATGGTGGTGCAGAGGCAGTCGAAATGGCATTGAAGCTTGCCAGAATCGCAACAGGCGGAAGATGGTATATCTCAACCGTTGGTGCATTCCATGGTAAATCAATGGGTGCAATCTCAATGGGTGGTAAGAATACATACAGAGTTCCATATACACCTATGGTACAGCAGGTACAGCATGTAGAATATGGTAATGCAGAGGATGCAAGAAAGGCAATCCGTAACCTGATCGCTGTTGGTGAAAAGGTTGCAGCCATGATCGTTGAACCAATTCAGGGCGAGGCTGGTGTTATCGTTCCACCGGAAGGATATCTGACAGAGTTAAGACAGATCTGTGATGAGTATGGTGTAGCGTTGATCTTTGATGAGATCCAGACAGGTATGGGTCGTACCGGTACAATGTGGAGATGCGAAGCAGAAGGCGTAACACCGGATATCATGACATTCGGTAAAGCATTTGGTGGTGGTATTATGCCAATCACAGGTATTATCTGTAAGCCATCCATGTGGGTACAGCAGTTGATCGACAACCCATGGTTACTTGGTTCTCCTACATTTGGTGGTAACCCTGTATGTTGTTCGGCAGCGATCGCAACGATCAAATACATGATTGATAATGATATTCCAGGACAGTGTGCAAGCAAAGGTAAGATCTTAAAGGCAGGACTTGAAAGTCTGAAGGCAAAATATCCTGAGATCATCGATGATGTCAGAGGCGTAGGTCTGATGCTTGCGGTTGAGTTCGTTACATCTGATATCGGTTACAGCATCGCAAAGGGCTTGTTCTCAAGAGGTGTTATGACAGCCGGAACACTTGTAAACTCCAAGTGTATCCGTTTCGAGCCGACAGCGGTTATTACAGAGGAACAGATCGCAGCCGTTATCGAGCGTATGGATGCGGCACTTGCTGATACGAAGAAAGAATATAATCTGTAAATTCATCGGTATATCGTGATGAAAAATCATCTGACCATAGTATAGGCAATGATTTTTCGGATGCATAGAATGTGCGAAGTATATATAAGACTACCGTTTATTCGGATACAGATTTGATCGTCAGTTGAAACTGCTATGATCAGACTGCCGGATGGACGGTAGTTTTGTTTTATAGAAATATTTATCCTGTAAAGCAATTTTGTTCTGGGGTAAAAGAGTCGAAGCGGCTCTTTGTATTTATACATAAATAGGGTATAATAAAGCTATTCATTCTATATGGGGAGGTATATACAGATGAGAAAATTAAAGATCACATTTAACGCGCCGGTGACGCTGGGCTTTGTATTCATTTGTTTTGTTGTAACGCTGCTTGGGGTACTGACCGGTGGCGGAAGTATCCGGTTATTATTTATGACATATCATTCATCGCTTACAAATCCACTCACATATCTGCGATTCTTTACACATGTATTCGGGCATGCAGGATGGAGTCATTTTATCGGAAATGCCTCCTATCTGTTATTGCTTGGACCGATGTTAGAAGAAAAATATGGTTCGAAAGAAATGTTGGAAGTGATCGGTGTAACAGCACTTGCGACCGGTATTGTGAATTACATCTTTTTCTGGAATGTAGCACTTTGTGGAGCGAGTGGTGTCGTATTTGCATTTATCGTGCTGGCGTCCTTTACCGGATTCCGAGCAGGCGAAATTCCGTTATCCTTTATTCTGGTTGCGATCATCTTTATCGGACAGCAGGTATATGAAGGTATCGTAGTACAGGACAATATCTCGAATATGGCACATATCATTGGCGGTATTGTGGGTGCAGTTGTCGGATATAATCTGAACCGGAAATAAACGGTGTGATATTTGCAAGGGAGGACTTCTCAAATGAATCGAACATGTGAAATACATGACACCATATTGCAGGATGATCTGAAATTGAGAGAAAGACCGCTTAAGGTTCTGGCGGCTGTTGATTCTTTTAAGGGCAGTATGACATCTGTTCAGGCAGGCATGGCGGTTAAAAAAGGTCTGGAGAAAAATTATAAGAATTGTGAGATCGAAGTGGTTCCGGTTGCAGATGGCGGAGAGGGAACCATGGATGCGATCGCCTATGGAAAATCGAACATGAAACGTCATACAGTTAATGTAACAGGACCACTTGGACAGGTCGTAAAGGCTTCTTATATCAGTTATGATGAAGCAGGAGAAAAAGTGGCATTGATCGAGATGGCAGAGGCAGCAGGACTTCCGCTTGTACCGGAGTCAGCCAGAAATCCGATGCATACAACTACATATGGAGTAGGCGAGATGATAAAGGATGCCATGCTGCATGGATGCCGGAGCTTTATTATAGGGATTGGCGGAAGCGCAACAAATGATGCCGGGATCGGAATGCTGCAGGCACTTGGATGCCATTTTCTTGACGAACATGGAAACGAAGTTTGCTATGGAGCAGAAGGACTTTCCAAAGTATGCGGGATTCACATAGAAGATATGTTACAGGAGCTTTCAGTATGTTCATTTCAGATTGCCTGTGACGTTACAAATCCGCTGGTTGGCGAGAATGGATGCAGCTATATCTTTGCACCGCAAAAGGGAGCAGATGCTCAGATGGTAGAGAACATGGAGAAATCCATGGTGCGTTATGCAGATCTGGTGGAACAGCAGAACTGGTCAGGCTGTAAGCAGGATAAAGTGCAAATGAATACAGATCCGGAGAAGTGTCAGATGGACAGCATAATAAATCGTATGACACCGGGAGCAGGTGCAGCAGGCGGTCTTGGATATGCATTTCTAATGTTCCTGCATGCAAGATTACGACCGGGAATTGATATAGTATTTGATGGGATTCATTTAAAAGAAAGAATAAAAAATGTCGATCTGGTTATTACCGGAGAGGGCAGGATGGATGCACAGACGTTAATGGGAAAAACTCCGGCAGGCGTAGCAAAACTTGCAAAAGCACAGAAGAAAAAAGTGGTTGCATTTGCAGGCTGCTTCGGGGAAGGCATCGAACAATGTATGGAGAGCGGCTTGTTTGATGCATGTTATTCCATAACCGACGGATTTTCCGAAGAGGAACGAGGGAGAGCCATGCAGACAGAATGTGCCATGCAGAATATGGAACGAGCTGTGGAGGAGAAACTATAGCAAATAAGAAAGCCTGAATAGAGCAGTAAACTCTATTTAGGCTTTTTATGTAAGAACATTTAAAAGTCATATGACACTGTTAAGATAGGCACAAGGAGGTAAGAAATATGACATATCAGATACTGATGATTGAAGATGATGAACAGATCTGCGAAGTAGTGAAAGATTATTTTACCAGAGAAAGCGAAAATGAGATTGTAGTACGGACGGCACAGAATGGACAGGACGGGCTGGATTTATTTGAGACGGAACGGGTGGATCTTGTATTGTTAGACATCATGCTTCCGGGGATGGATGGATTTGCGATTTGTCGGGAGATGCGTAGGACGAGCATGGTTCCGATCCTGTTTTTAACAGCCAGAATTTCCGAACGGGATATCCTGCTTGGCTATGATCTCGGCTGTGACGATTATATCATCAAACCATTTTCTCTTGTGACCTTATATGCGAAATGCAAGGCACTGATCAGACGGTCAAAGGATCTCAGCAGAACCGGAGAGCTGGTCTGTGGCAGGATACATATGAAGCCATCGGAGTATAGGGTTCTTGTGGATTCTCAGGAAATAGAACTTGCGCCAAAAGAGTTTGCATTGTTGCGGATGTTGCTTGAGAACAAAAATAAGACTGTGGCAAGAGAACGGCTGCTGATCGGTGTATGGGGTTATGATTATGAAGGCAGTGATCGTTGTGTGGATAATCACATTCGAAAGATTCGAAAACATCTTGGAAGTGCAGGAAAGCAGATTAAAACAGTGATAGGAAATGGATATCAGATACGGGGTGACGACGATGAAAAAGAACAAAAAGAATGATAAAAAAAGAAATGCATTATTGTCGGAGCGGCAGAAAAGAAAAAGACAAAAGATAAAAAGAAAATGGATATGGATTTCATCTGGCATTATAGCAGTCAGCATAATATTGTATCTGCTGGTGATCGGTTATTACAGAAATCAGGTCAATCTGGAATTAAAAGAATATTTTCAGGTATCAACAAATAGTGTTAGTGCAAGTTTGGCTGAATGTCAGGAAGATATTGCAGGTATGACAGATATAGAGGAAGCCCGTAATAGAATACAGGAGATCTTTGCGGAGGAAAATACACCATATTTTTTGACAGCAGTTTACAGGCGGCATTTGGAAAGCTCAGATGCAGTAGACAATATAGAAGAAAAAGACGGTGTAAATGCTGCAGATGAAAATCAAGAAACAGAAACTACGAAGCATACAGACGAAAATGATACAGAAAAATTAGAACAACAGGTACAGGATATAGAGAATGATATGGAGCAGATGCAGTCCGAAGTACAGATGTATTCACCGATTATGCCTTCTTTCCGGCAGGTGGTTCAAAATGCTGATGCAGGGGAATTTGCATGGAGTCTTCATGGCAGAGTAGATGATGCCAATCAGTATAGTAAGACGAGCAGATATTTGCTGGCTAAGATGGAGACTTATGGAGCACATCCGGCAGATATAACAGAGAGTATAAGTGGTTGTTTGGGTGGAAACTATTATTTTAAGAGTCAGTATGTCGTTTTTGACAATGATATATATTATATCGTATCCGCTATGTATGCAGATCCATTTGGCTGGCATACAGAAGGCATCTGGTTATTTTATGGAGGGCTTGCAGTTGTATTTCTCATTATAATTGCAACGATCTTGACTGCGTTTATATCCTGTAGACGGACATTTTCACAGATGGAAGATGCAGAGAGAAAAAAAACGGTTATTACAGCACTTGCACATGATGTAAAAAGTCCATTGATGGCAATTTCCGGGTATGCAGAGAATCTGAAACAGTTAAACCAGACAGGAGAGTGCCGGCATTACATAGATGTTATTTTGGAAAATACATCTTACATGAATGAACTTTTATGTCAGTTAAGCGAGTATATCAAGCTTGGTAAAATGGAAGCGTTACAGACAGAGTCTGTAAGCATCGAACAGATATGGGAGCCGTTACAGGAACGGTATCAGAATCTTCTAGATGAAAAAGGTCTGGAGGTAAGAATGTCAGGAAACTGTACGGTAAAAGGTGATCCGCTGATGCTTTCCCATATGTTAGAGAATCTGTTTGTAAATGCAATTAAGTATTCACTGAAAGGAAGTGTGATCCGGCTGGTATTAAAGGAAGATCATCTGATCCTTAGCAATCCGATGGAACAGCCGATTACAACCGATCCGGAGGAGTTATGGAAGCCATTTGTAAAGGGAGACGAAGCAAGAACCGGCAGAAGCGGAAGCGGAATCGGATTGAGCATCGTGCAGGAGATCATGCAGATATTTGGCTACCACGGAAGTTTAAAAACAGAAGACGGTGAATTTGAAATAATGATTTATTTTTAAATAGAGAGTAGAAATTTTAAATAGTAGATTGACAGTGGTCTTACTATTATGTAACAAGCCTATCCACTCTGTGTAACTCCGAACTAACCTCGATCAAGTCGAGCTAAGGTCTCAGTTACGAATGTCGGTACTTGGACAGCGTATTTTGCTGCCTTATGTACCGCTACATGAGGATAGAATGAAAATGTCTTGTGTAATAATAGGTGAGACCACTGTCAATCTGTTTTGTATAGTTTGCAGTTAGAATACGCCAGAATCGCATTGCAAACACATGGAAAATAGGCTATATTTATGGGTGGTACTGTTAGTTCCATGTAACAGGAAGTAAGAGGAAATTTGTATGAATGAAAACGAGATTTCAGAGATGATCGAGCTTGCGATGCAGGCAAGAACAAAGGCATATGCGCCATATTCGAATTTTCAGGTGGGAGCCTGTGTAAAGATGGAGAATGGAAGTTATTATACAGGATGCAACATAGAAAATGCTTCCTATGGGGCAACAAACTGTGCGGAACGGACGGCTGTTTTTAAGGCAGTCAGTGAAGGGTGCAGAAAGCTGTCTGCGATCGCGATCGTTGGCGGACTAAAGAACGGAGAATGTGACTATACTTATCCATGTGGGATATGCAGACAGGTCATTGCCGAATTTGCCGAACAAGGCTGCGTGATCGTTGTAGCAAAGAACAAACAGGAATATCGGATGTATTCGGTAGAAGAGCTGCTTCCGGAGACATTCCATTTGAATAAAGAAGAATAAAGGAGACATCAGATTGAGAGACTTAAAAGAATTAACAGGGTATGACATCATAACAGAAGAAAAGATCCCTGAAGTAAATGGAACAGGTTATATCTTAAGCCACAAGAAGACAAAGGCCAGAGTGCTTGTAATTGCAAATGATGATGAGAACAAGGTGTTTAATATCGGATTCCGGACACCGCCGTATGATGATTCCGGTATTCCGCATATTCTGGAACATTCGGTATTATGCGGTTCCAGAAAATATCCGGTAAAAGACCCGTTTGTAGAACTGGCAAAGGGTTCATTAAATACATTCTTAAATGCAATGACATATTCTGATAAGACGGTATATCCGATTGCAAGCTGTAACGAAAAGGATTTTGAAAATCTTATAGATGTCTATCTGGATGCGGTATTCTATCCGAATATTTATGAACATACAGAGATCATGCGTCAGGAAGGCTGGCATTATGAACTTGAAACTGTAGAAGGGGAACTGATCTATAATGGTGTTGTGTTTAATGAGATGAAGGGTGCATTTTCATCTCCGGAACAGCAGATGTATTCAAAGATTGAAAAACTTCTTCTTGCTGACACACCATACAAGAATGAATCCGGTGGTGATCCTGCGGCGATTCCAACATTAAGTCAGGAACGTTTTCTTGATTTTCACAGAAAGTATTATCATCCGTCAAACAGTTATATTTATCTGTATGGTGATCTTGATATGTATAAAGAACTGGACTATATCGATAAGGAGTATCTCTCAAGCTTTGATTATAGAGAGATTGATTCTGCGATCGCTGTGCAGACAGCCTATGAACAGATAAAGGATGAGAGCTGCTTTTATTCGATCGCAGAAAATGAGAGCGAAGAAAATCAGACATTTTTAACTTATAATATGGTAGTTGGCAGCAGCCTTGATAAGAAGCAGTCCGTTGCCATGAATATACTGGAATACGCAATTATGGACGCTCCGGGCGCACCATTGAAGAAAGCATTAGTAGATGCAGGGATCGGAGAGGATGTCTTTGCTTCCTTTGATGATGGGATCCGGCAGACAATCTTTTCAATCGTAGCAAGAAATGCAAATATGTCCGATAAGGAACGTTTTGTGTCTGTGATCAGGGATACACTGACCGATCTTTCCGGGCATGGAGAAGAAGGAAAGGCGATCGATCGGACTTCGATCGAGGCTGCGATCAATAATTTTGAGTTTAAACATAAGGAAGCAAACTTCGGTAGATTTCCGAAGGGGCTTATGATGGGTCTGGATGCATTTAATACATGGCTGTATGATGATGCATCTGCACTTGAAATGTTTAAGTTAAATGAAGTATATGATGAATTGAAAGAAAGTCTGAAAACCGGATATTTTGAAGAACTGATCTGGGAAAAGCTGGTTCAGAATACCTTTGGTATGATTTTTGTTATGAAGCCGAAGAAGGGGCTTGATAAGGAGAATGATGCAGCAGAGAAGCAGAAGCTTGCAGACTATAAGGCCTCTCTTACGGAAAATGAGCTTGAACAGGTTGTATCAGATACAAAGGAATTAAAATTATATCAGGAGACACCATCTCCGGCAGAGGATATGGAGAAGGTTCCGTTGCTTAATATTTCTGATATCAGAAAAGAGATCCATCCGTTAAAGAATCGTGAGGACAGCATTTATGGTATGCCATTAATATGTCATGATATCTTTACTAACGGAATCGGTTATCTGGAGTTTATATTTGATATCAATGATCTGGATGCAGAGTTTGTTCCATATGCAGAGCTGCTCACTAACATTTTCAAATATGTGGATACAGAGCATTACACATATGGTGAACTGTCCAATCAGATCAATTTCCATACCGGCGGTATCGGATTTTCTACAGGAGCCATGTATAAGGATGGCGGGAAGGATCATCTTTCATTCTTCTCCGTTAAGACAAAGGCCATGTATGACAAGCTTGGAGAAGGTCTGAAGCTGATCGAGGAGATCCTGTTCACATCGAAGCTTTCGGATAAGAAGAGATTGAAAGAGATTATATCGGAAGAAAAGGCCGGACTTAAGACTGATCTGATATCTTCAGGGCATATCACATCTGCAACACGCGCGATGTCTTATGTCTCAGATGTGATGGCATTTAAGGATATGACAGAGGGAATCGGATATTATGATTTCTTACAGGAGCTGGATCAGGATTTTGAGCAGAATGCAGATGCGATCATTGAGAAGCTGCAGACAACGCTTGCCGAGATCCTCAGAAAAGGAGCGGTAACAATCTCTTATACCGGTGACAATGATATCAAGGAATTATTGGGCGCAGATATTGAAGCGTTTGCAAGAAAGTTGTCAACCAGACCTGCTTTTGCAGAAAAACGTGTGATGAAAAAAGCTGTTAAGAACGAAGCCTTTAAGACAGCAAGCCAGGTACAGTATGCGGCTCTCGCAGGAAATTATAAAGAAAAAGGATTTGAATATACCGGAGCACTGGAAGTCCTACAGGTGATCTTCTCCTATGGATATCTCTGGGAGAATATCCGTGTAAAGGGTGGGGCATATGGAGCTATGTGTTCATTTGCCAGATCAGGAATGGGATATTTTACATCCTACAGAGATCCGAACCTGATGGAGACATATGATATCTATAAGAAGGCAGCAGACTATGTGGCAGGCTTTGATGCAAGCGACAGAGATATGACCAAATATCTGATCGGTGCGATCGCAAAGTTAGATTCTCCAATGACACCATCAGCAGAAGGAGCATTTAGCCAGACCTGTTACTTTGCAGGTATTACAGATGAGCAGCTTCAGAAAGAACGTGATCAGGTGCTTACTGCAAATGTAGAAACGATCCGTTCATTGGCACCTGTGATCCGGGCGATCACAGACGGCGGAGTTATCTGTGCGATCGGTGGGGAAGATAAGATCGAACAGAATCGGGCAAAGTTTAAAGAAGTAAAAGATCTATAGTTTTTACAGAAGTAACGAAAGAAGATATAAGTATATAGATTTGTAAATAGTTCTCCGGCAGGTTACAGGATTCTGTGCCGAATGGAGAACATGAATACATACAGAGTATGGAAGGAGAAGTATGAACGATACATACAAATCAGGATTTGTTGCGATCATAGGAAGACCAAATGTAGGTAAATCCACACTGATGAATCAGTTGATCGGACAGAAAATCGCGATAACGAGCAGTAAGGCGCAGACAACAAGAAACCGTATTCAGACCGTGTATACCTCGGATGAAGGACAGATTGTTTTCCTCGATACACCTGGAATCAACAGGGCCAAGAACAAGCTTGGTGAATATATGTTAAAGGTGGCAGAGGGAACATTAAATGAAGTAGATGTCGTTATGTGGATCGTTGAAGCAACGACATTTATCGGAGCAGGAGAACGGTATATCATTGAACAGTTAGAACGTGTTAAGACACCGATCATCATTGTGGTAAATAAGATCGATGCGGTAAGTGAAGAAGAAGTATTCAAGGCGATTTCGACCTATAAGGATGCCTGCAGTCATGCGGAGATCGTTCCGGTATCGGCATTAAAGGGAAAGAACAAAGATGAACTGATAAAGACGCTGTTCAAATACCTTCCATACGGACCACAGTTCTATGATGAAGACACGATCACCGATCAGCCGGAGCGACAGATCGTATCCGAACTGATCCGGGAGCAGGCTTTAAGACTTCTGGATAAAGAGATTCCACACGGAATCGCGGTTGTTATTGATTCGATGAAGGAACGTCCGAATGGACGGCTTATGGATATAGATGCAACAATCATCTGTGAGCGGGATTCCCATAAGGGTATTATTATCGGAAAACAGGGTGCAATGCTGAAAAAGATCGGCAGCAATGCAAGGTATGGCATTGAACAGCTATTAGATACACATGTGAATCTGAAGCTTTGGGTAAAGGTGAAGAAGGATTGGCGGGATACCGATACCCTTCTTCGAAATTATGGTTATAAGATGGATGAATCATGAAGGATGAGATAGTATTAAACGGAATCGTGCTTTCCTCCGGTCTTCAGGGAGAATATGACAGACGGCTTGTTATACTGACCAGAGAGCAGGGGAAGATTACAGCATTTGCAAAGGGAGTCCGACGACCAAGCAGCCAGTTGATCTCAAAGACGCAGCTGTTTGTCATGGGAGCATTTACTGTATATCCGGGAAGAAATGCATATACACTTATCAACGTAGATGCAAAGGAATATTTTCATGAACTGACCTTTGATATGAACAAATACTGTTACGGATCTTACTTTTGTGAGATGATGTCATATTTTACAAGAGAAGGTGACCGGTCGGCAGATTATCTGAATCTGCTGTTTGTCAGCCTGAATGCATTAAAAAAAGGACTGCTGCCGGTGAAACTGATCCGTTGTGTATATGAACTGAAGATCATGGATATCTTTGGACAGGGACTGCAGAGCTTTCATTGCCCGATCTGTGGAAGCGACAGGCTGACACGGATATTTGATCCCTTATCCGGTGGAATCCTGTGTGAGAACTGCCGGAGCAAGGCTAAGAAAAGTATCCATATATCAGAGGACGCCAGATATGTGCTTCAGTATATTAATGGAGCAACGCTTGGAAATCTGTATAATTTCACGGTTTCAGACAGCGTGCTGGAAGAACTTATGATGATCGCAAAGGAATTTCTGGCGGTATATGTAGACCGAAAATTCAATTCTGTAGAAATAATTGAATCCCTGTCTTGAAAAAAACAGGGAGAGAAGGTACAATAACGTACAAATATAAAGATGAAATATAAATGGAGGACATTATGGAAAAGACATTAGACAAGATCGTTGCTTTAGCAAAAAACAGAGGTTTTGTATATCCGGGTTCAGAGATTTATGGTGGACTTGCAAATACATGGGATTACGGTAACCTTGGTGTTGAGTTAAAGAACAATGTAAAAAAGGCTTGGTGGAAAAAGTTCATACAGGAGAATCCATATAATGTAGGCGTTGACTGTGCGATCCTGATGAACCCACAGACATGGGTAGCATCCGGACATCTTGGCGGTTTTGCAGATCCTTTGATGGACTGTAAAGAGTGCCATGAAAGATTTCGTGCAGATAAACTGATCGAAGACTACATGGCAGAGAATAACATGGAGATCGAAGGTTCTGTTGATGGCTGGTCAAATGAAGAAATGGAGAGCTTTATCGAAGAAAAGAATATCTGTTGTCCTTCATGTGGAAAACATAATTTTACAGGTATCAGACAGTTTAACCTGATGTTCAAGACATTCCAGGGTGTAACAGAGGATGCAAAGAACACAGTATATTTAAGACCTGAGACAGCACAGGGTATCTTTGTAAACTTCAAGAATGTACAGAGAACATCCAGAAAGAAGATCCCGTTTGGTATTGGACAGATCGGTAAGTCATTCCGTAACGAGATCACTCCGGGTAACTTTACGTTCCGTACCAGAGAGTTTGAGCAGATGGAGCTGGAATTCTTCTGTGAACCGGGAACAGACCTTGAATGGTTTGATTACTGGAGAAGCTTCTGTATCAACTGGCTAAAAGACCTTGGGATCAAGGATGAAGAGATGCGTGCCCGTGATCATTCACCGGAAGAGCTTTGCTTCTACAGCAAGGGAACAACAGATATAGAGTTCTTATTCCCATTTGGATGGGGCGAGCTTTGGGGTATCGCAGACAGAACGGATTACGATCTGACTCAGCATCAGACTGTATCCGGCGAACCAATGGATTACTTTGATGATGAGAAGAAAGAGAAATACATTCCATATGTTATCGAACCATCACTTGGTGCTGATCGTGTAACACTTGCATTCCTTTGTGCTGCATATGATGAAGAAAATATCGGAACAGAGGAGAAGCCGGATGTAAGAACTGTATTACATTTCCATCCTGCACTTGCACCTGTTAAGATCGGTGTCCTTCCACTGAGCAAGAAACTCGGCGAGGGAGCAGAAAAGGTATATGCTGAATTATGCAAATACTACAACTGTGAATACGACGATAGAGGAAATATCGGTAAGCGTTACAGAAGACAGGATGAGATCGGAACTCCGTTCTGTGTAACTTATGATTTTGATTCAGAAGAAGATGGTGCTGTAACTGTCCGTGACAGAGATACCATGGAGCAGGAAAGAGTAAAGATCGAAGATCTGAAGGCATATTTTGAGAAGAAATTTGAATATTAATCAGATGAAATGAATCAATATCTCGGATTAGAGTATCCGGTTGATTGAATCTGAAAAATAAAAGGGACATTTGACGGAAAAGAACATTATCCGGCGGATGTCTCTTTCTTTTTGAAAAAGATTCCGGAATATGCGGTTAAAAAGAGAAAAAAATTGAAAAAAGTGGTTTAATATTATTAGGTCATATGATATAATCACGTCAGAGTGGTGGGAAAATTCTGCCCTAAAGCAGGCTTTTTTCAGCATATATTTAATTAGATACGTAGGAGGTAATAAACAAATGGCAAACAAGTGGGTTTATATGTTTAGCGAAGGCGACATGACCATGCGTAATCTTCTCGGTGGTAAGGGTGCAAACCTTGCAGAGATGACAACAATTGGTCTTCCAGTTCCACAGGGTTTCACAATCACAACAGAGGCTTGTACTCAGTACTATGAAGATGGTCGTAAGATCAACGACGAGATCATGGCACAGGCTATGGAAGGTGTTAAGAAGATGGAGGAGATCAACGGCAAGAAGTTCGGAGATCTTGAGAATCCATTATTAGTATCAGTTCGTTCAGGTGCTAGAGCATCTATGCCAGGTATGATGGATACAATCCTTAACCTTGGTTTAAATGACGAAGTTGTTGCTGCAATGATCGCACACAACCCAGATCCAGCATTCGAGCGTTTCGTATATGATTCTTACAGACGTTTCATTCAGATGTTCTCAGACGTTGTTATGGAAGTTGGTAAGAAGTACTTTGAGCAGCTCATCGATAAGATGAAAGAAGAGAAGGGTGTTAAGTTTGACGTAGAGCTTACAGCAGCAGATCTTAAGACTCTTGCAGAGCAGTTCAAGGCTGAATACAAGAACCAGTTAGGAACAGATTTCCCTTCAGACCCAGTTGAGCAGTTAAAGTTAGCTATCGAAGCTGTATTCCGTTCATGGGACAACCCACGTGCAAACGTATACAGAAGAGATAACGATATCCCTTATTCATGGGGTACAGCAGTTAACGTAATGCCTATGGTATTCGGTAACTTAAATAATGAATCTGGTACAGGTGTTGCATTTACTCGTGACCCTGCAACAGGTGAGAAGAAGCTTATGGGTGAGTTCCTTATCAATGCACAGGGCGAAGACGTAGTTGCCGGTGTTCGTACACCAATGCCAATCGCTCAGATGGAGCAGGAATTCCCAGAAGCATATGCAGAATTCCTTAAGGTATGTGAGACTCTTGAGAATCACTACCATGATATGCAGGATATGGAGTTCACAGTTGAGAACAAGAAGCTGTACATGTTACAGTGTCGTAATGGTAAGAGAACAGCTCAGGCAGCTCTCCAGATTGCTTGTGACCTTGTTGATGAAGGACATAAGACAGAGGAAGAAGCAGTTGCAATGATCGATCCTCGTAACCTTGATACACTTCTTCATCCACAGTTTGATGCAGCAGCTCTTAAGGCAGCTACACCAATGGGCAAAGGTCTTGGTGCTTCACCGGGTGCTGCTTGTGGTAAGATCGTATTTACAGCTGACGATGCAGAAACATGGGCAGCTAAGGGCGAGAAGGTTGTTCTTGTACGTCTTGAGACATCACCAGAAGATATCACAGGTATGAAGTCAGCACAGGGTATCTTAACAGTTCGTGGTGGTATGACATCACATGCTGCTGTAGTTGCTCGTGGTATGGGTACTTGTTGTGTATCAGGTTGTGGCGATATCATCATGGATGAAGAGAACAAGAAGTTCACACTTGCAGGCAAAGAGTTCCATGAGGGAGATTTCATCTCAATCGATGGTACAACAGGTAACATTTACGATGGAGTTATTAAGACAGTTGATGCTTCAATCGCAGGTACATTCGGTCGTGTTATGGCATGGGCTGATAAGTACAGAACACTTAAGGTTAGAACAAATGCTGATACACCGGCAGATGCTAAGAAGGCTCGTGAGCTTGGTGCAGAAGGTATCGGTCTTTGCCGTACAGAGCATATGTTCTTTGATCCAGAAAGAATCGCAGCATTCCGTGAGATGATCTGCTCAGATACAGTAGAAGAAAGAGAAGAAGCTCTTAATAAGATCCTTCCATATCAGCAGGGAGATTTCAAGGCTCTTTACGAAGCACTTGAAGGTAATCCGGTTACTATCAGATTCCTGGATCCACCTCTTCATGAGTTCGTTCCTACAGAGGAAGCAGATATTGAGAAGCTTGCAAAGGCTAAGAATAAGTCAGTAGAAGAGATCAAGGCACTTTGCAACTCACTTCATGAGTTCAACCCTATGATGGGTCACAGAGGATGTCGTCTTGCTGTAACATATCCAGAAATTGCTAAGATGCAGACAAAGGCTGTTATCCGTGCAGCTATCGAAGTTCAGAAAGAGCATCCAGATTGGAATGTTGAGCCAGAAATCATGATCCCACTTGTATGTGAAGTTAAAGAGCTTAAGTATGTTAAGAAGGTAGTAGTTGAGACAGCTGATGCTGAGATCGCTGCTGCTGGTGTTGAGCTTAAGTACGAAGTTGGTACAATGATCGAGATCCCTAGAGCAGCTCTTACAGCTGATGAGATCGCTAAGGAAGCTGACTTCTTCTGCTTCGGTACTAACGACCTTACACAGATGACATTTGGTTTCTCAAGAGATGATGCCGGTAAGTTCTTAAATGCTTACTATGATGCTAAGATCTTCGAGAATGATCCATTTGCTAAGCTTGATCAGACTGGTGTTGGTAAGCTCATGGATATGGCTGTTAAACTTGGCAAGCCGGTTAATCCAAAGCTTCATATCGGTATCTGTGGTGAGCACGGTGGAGATCCTTCATCTGTTGAATTCTGCCACAAGATTGGTCTTGATTATGTATCATGTTCACCATTCCGTGTACCTATCGCTAGACTTGCTGCTGCTCAGGCTGCAATCGCTAATAAGTAGGATACACCACATATGGTAGATATTTTGATTTCGTAATCAAATAAAGGAATCCCCTATACTTCATAATGGAGTGTAGGGGATTTTTTTGCTTGACTCCATTTTGTGAATGACAAGTATATGTATTTTGTGTATACTTGATATGGTTACAAAAATTGAAATAAAGTAAAAGAACGAAAACAGGGGGGAGTATAATGCTGGAAGATGAACAGAAGAAAATAATCACATATCACAGAATCTGGTTTGTACGTCTGATTGCAATGATTGTGGCATGTCAGGCATTGAAACAGTTAATCGGTGCATCACCATTGTGGAGAGAAGAATATCCATTTGGGCTTGCTTTTTACACGAAGTATGCCAGACTTTGCAATCTGGATGATTTTGTTAAAGTGTATGGTGCAAATTTCTGGCTAGGACTGGACGTGTTATTTACCTGCGCATTGGTGTGCTATGTTCTGGCATGGATTATGCAGAAGGTAAATGAAAAAACTTCGGCGCGTCTGGATTTGTTCGCGGATGTGACAATAATTGTAGTTTTGATTGTCGATTTTATAAGCAATATGTATTGTTTTAAGGCACATGTTTATGCAGAACAAAGTACAGTTTTGTATTTTGTGCGAATAGCTGTGATGATAATTGTTTTGCTTATCCACATATACGAGTATCGGCGAAATAAGAATTTGTTTGATAAGGAGACCAAAGCGGTTCATATATCGTCTCTGGTTGTGGGAATTGCGTTCGTGTGTGTATCCGCATTTTTTGTTGGAAAGAATTTTGTTATTTACAATAATTACAAATCATTCTATGGTGCATATTCAAAAGAAGAACACGGTCCGGATGCAACATATGAGGATAAAGTAATGAATTACAACGAGCGTGCAGTGGCAAATGGGGATGAACTGTTTTTCTTTCATAAAACTGAGAATGCAATCTGCAAGGTTGGTGAAGAAGGCGACATGTCGACAATCATTACACTCGATGACATCAGGAAGGCATGGATGATGGATGACAGTGAGGAAACAGGACGCATTTACCGGTTAGATTACTACGACGGATATGTATATTTTACATATTATTTACAGGATGCTTATTTCTTAAGCCGGATAAATGTGGAAAATGGAAATGTAGATGAACCATATACAGATTCAGCTTTTTATTGCGCAATAAAAGATGGATATCTCTATTATGAGACTCCTGTAGACGATGATTATGAGTATTTTGATGTATATAGGGTAAAAATAGAGAGTCAGATAAATATAGATAAGAAGGAATTATATCTGGGAAAATTTATTGGCCAAGCTTATAGTCGTGCAAAGGATTTTTATGCTGAGATTATCTATGATGATGATAGTTATTATCTGGAAGCTGTCTATAATGAATATGGTGAAAAAAGTATCAGGAAAAATGGAAACAGATATCTGTTATGTATAGATGAGAATGGGATGTATACGTTAAAAAAGTGTGAGAAAACAGACCAGAAACAAGAGTCCAATGAAACACAGTATATAACAATATCGGAACATGTTCTGGAGTATAATTCCTATGGTGATAAACTGTTTTATCTGAAACAGGAAAATGGAAATACAGAATTGATACAGACGGATTTGAATGGCAATAATGAAAAAGTTCTAAAGCGATATGCGGATTGCTATGAATCGGTTGCATATACTGATCCGACCTACATCTTTTCAATTATGGTATGTGAGGACAAGCTTGTTGTCATGTATGAGGATCAGGAGAGCAATCCGAAGTATGATGTGGTTGGGTATTGAGAATTAAATATATATGATTATTTACGGCATAGCTGTGAAACTGGCTGATGGCCTTATGAAAGGCGTGTGGTATGCAAGGGTGAAAAGCCGGAAAACCAGATGGTTTACATGTACACATTTGTTGTCACAAACATGGATTCATTACCAGAGTATCTCATCAAATTTTACTACAAAAGAGGACTGATGGAAAACTTCATAGGAGTCCTTTGCCATTTTATGTTGCAGTGACAGGGGCTCCGTTTCATTTTGAAGAGTTAAGAGAAACGCCGACTATTAAGAGGAGGGAAAAGGATGTTGTATATAGGATCCAGAATACAGGAATATCGTAAGAAAGCCGAACTGAGTCAGGAAGAATTTGCTGATAAGATAGGTGTAAGCAGACAGGCAGTGTCCAAATGGGAGAGAGATAAGGCATATCCGGATCTTGACAGACTTGTGTGTATATGTGAGATACTTGATGTTCAGATGGATGAGCTTATATATGGAGAAGAAAGAAAAAAACAGGGTGAACTGACTCAGGAGAATTTAGCATCAAACAATATAGTGCACATGAAAAATCTTCGAGGCAGGAACCGGTTCATGAGGCTTAAAGTAATATTTGGAATTATGACAGTTATATGTATATTTTCCATTGTTATGATGGCAGTGTTGTTTGTCAGGAATGAGTGGAGCAACCATAAAGATAAAAACGATAATGTACGTGTTGAGAAGGTGTACCAGCAGTATACAAAGGCTGATCTGTGTTATTTTGATGATGATGGAAGAAAGATAATGAATACTGTATGGCTTGATGTGCCTGGAATACGGGATGGAGATTATATACAGTGTTACACAGGAAATGATAATTCAGGATTGTTTTTGAACTACAGCCTGTCGACGCTGATTTTTGTTGCGGTTTTTGTGATTGTAATGATTATCCTTCTGATACTTACAGGATCCGAGATGCAAAGAATAAAGAAAGAGGAAATACTTCAGATAATACTTGAGGATGAAAAAGCGGATGAAGAAATTTAAAAAGGTATTATATGTGATTATATCTGTCGTTATATTTGCAGGTGCAATAGCTGTTGCTTTGGATTTTATGGGCGTAATCAATCTGAAAAACCATGATCAGACAGAAGATGAGACGTTGTACTCTGAACTGTGGCATATCGTATTTAAGGGATATGCTTTTTCCGTAAAACCAGTAGGAATAGCTATTATACATGAAAGTGGCTGTCTCAACATAAGAAGTACCGACGAGTATCTGGTACAGATAGATGTTGAGGATGATTCTGCTGATGATTTCTGGAATGACAGAGACGGACGTGTACAACATATGAAGGAATCCGGCTATACGATGGAACAGTATCCCGAGAAGATTCGTGTGGATGACAGGGAGTATATAAGATATATAGTGAGCATGAAGGAGGAACGTGGCGCTGAATATGACAGTTCATATTTCTGTGTGCTCATTTCAGATGCAGGAGATGATAAACGGTTTCTCACAGTGGTAAGATTTGATGGAACAGATATAGCTGCCATGGATACTGCATCGAGAAATGATATGTATGAAAAGGCCATTGATGAGGCAGCTTGTGTTACTTCCAGTGCAGTTCCTACGGATGAGACAAATGATATGACAGGCTCATACTGGCAGGCAGATGGGTATTCAGGCACATTCAGTTCAGATGTCGTGAAAGAAGAATATACTGATGCAGAGCTTGTGGACAGCATTGCAAATGAAGATATATATGTATCCTATGAAATTCCAGAGAATTTCATACTTCTAAGAGATGATCAGACTGGGAAATCTTATTATTCTGAGGCTGATAAATCACAGGTGATAGTGTCTGTTATTCCGTATACATGGAAGAGTGCAGCTGATATGGCAGAAGACAGCAACTCTGCCGGGATTTCCAAGGTTACAGCCGAAGGACAGTATGAGGAAAAGGGAAAAATTTACTATTATTATGCCTATTCCATATTGCGTATACGGAACGGCACAAGGAAGACTTCGTATTACTTTAATGCGTATACAGATCTTGAAGATGGCAATATATACAGCATAAATGGATTTGCTGATGATTCTCCGGAGATAATGAACCCTAAGACATATACAAGGTTTATGAGCATTACTGAGGAGTGAGAAAATTAAAAAATATATATTGATTGATAAAAAGTGATAAAAATTGCAAAAATCAATCATTGCTACCACTGGTTGCATGGATGCTACTGATTTAACCTCGACAGATTTCGGGTGATAAGTGATAATAAATCCGAAAACATATTTTTATCAAGGAGGAACATACTATATGAAAAACAGAAGGATGCTGCAGCTGGGACTTGTCACAGTAGTACTTGGAATGTCTCTTGTTGGCTGTGGGACAGACGAGTCGGACAACAAAGCAGAGAAGACAGAGGCAACAGAACAGGTAACTGTAACGGAGAAAAAAACTACAGGAGAAGATGCTGCTGATATATCGGCAGATGATACGGAGGATATTGCTGATACATATGATGAATCAACGGAGTTTACGCTTCCGGTATATGATGATTTCACATTGGAGCAGGGACTCAGCGAGAAATATGCAGATATGGACAACAGATCATTTGTGTACAATGGTACGAAGCTCATATTAGGAGAATCAACACTCAAGGATCTTATAGATGCAGGTATTCCATTTGATGAGAGTGACCTTAACAACAGTGGCAACAATGTAAATGTAAATTATGAAACTGAGAGGTATCAGGCATCTATCAACGATTATGTAACAATGCAGTTTAAATTTGGTAATTTCACTGACAGCGAGCAGAAGGCTGAGGACTGTGTGCTTTCATATGTGAGATATTCGCACCTCTATGTACCACAGCCGGATTATGATGCTTCCATGAATGCTGAAATCAGTGAATATATGATAGATGGAGCAAAAAAGGTACATTTTTCATTCCCTACTACCCTTACAAAGGATGAGCTGCTGGAAAATAGCAGTGAAAATGCTGAAGAGGATGGGAAAAATGTAAAGTATATGATAGAATCAGAAGTGTATATGGGTGACAGTGGATATGAGTTCGAGTTTAATGATGTAACCGGACAGCTGAAAGAGGTTCGTATAAGCTGGCTTCCATAAGTAATGATTTACTTGTGTATGTCATAAAAAAAATAAAGCAATCCCGTTTGGTATATTTTCCAAACGGGATTTTTATGTTATAGTAAAAGGCGAGAATGGGAAGAGGAAAATATATATGAAGAAAGATAAGTTGAAGATAGAGAAGAAGATATTACGATTATCTTTTCTTGGAAGCCTTTTATTTATTATAGCGGAAGGAGTTATGGCGTGGATCACGCATTCGCATTCGCTGCTTACGGACTGTTTGTTTGATGCGGCAGATCTTGTTATGATCGGACCGTTTCTTGTGTTGGTGCCGCTTCTGTATAAGCCGGTTACGGAGAAACACCCATATGGATACTCACAGGTAGAATCGCTATTCCTGCTCGTGAAGTACAGCGTCTTGCTGGCACTCACTTGTAATCTGCTTGTGGAGAACGTAAAGCTGCTCGTGCATGGCGGACATGAGGTAAATGCTGGGAAGATTGCAGTGTTTGAGTTCCTTGTCTGCATAGGATGTGCAGCGATGTATCTCGTACTGAATCATTACAGTAAGAAATACGAGTCAGAGACGATCAAAGCAGAGCTCTATATGTGGAAGCTGGATGTTGTGAGCAGCCTGGGTGTGGCGGTTGCATTTGTGGTACAGGTGTTGCTGCTTCATACGAAGCTTCATTTCCTGACACCATATATTGATCCGGCAGTAGCGGCAGTGATGGCGATTTTGCTGATCCGGGAGCCGGTCGTTGTGATCTTCCAGAGCATCAAGAATCTGGTTTTGTTTGCACCGGAGGAAGAGGTGTTGAACCAGATCCGTTCCATCGTAGATAAGCATATGAAGGATTATCCATACGAAGTGACATTCCTTGATGTGATCCAGACGGGACGGAAGATCTGGGTGGAAGTCTATATCGGCAACCAGACAGATGTGATACATATCAGCATCCTGCATCAGGTAAGGGATGAGATCAAGCAGGAATTAAAGCACAAATATGATCAGGTATATATCGAGATTATTCCGGATTAGAAGACATCCTTGTGGTTTCGTAAGAAACCATATCAATTCGATGAATTCCGGAAAAAAATAAGACGTATACAATTATGAAATGATTGTATACGTCCTTGTTGATGCATTAGTCGAAATACCCGATATAGTCAACCTTGTAGGATCCGTTTGGAAACAGGTAGTTGTACAGATCAATAAAATAATCATCGGTCATGCTTGCCATGAAATCAACGACAATTTCATTCGGATCCTGACTCAGGTAGTGCTCCATGTATTTATCAATATTAAAATAATGACTATATTGGTTGGCACTTCGGATATAATTAATATGATGTTTGTAAAGGATGGATGATTGGTCCATCCTTTTTGCCTGTGTGAGAAGTGCTTCATACATATCGTGGAACATCGGACGGATATTGTTGTTGTACATATCATTTAACTGCGGATTGTTATATATTGTCTGATAGTTTTCTGTTTTCGCCTTTGAAAAAGTTTCGTATACATCTTTATCCATACTGATATAAGGTTTTCCATAGCTGTGCTCTATGATGCTGACTGTCATATTATTGATAATCTGTGCATTGGTTGTGCCAAGCGTACCGGAAGTAAAGTGGTTATTATTTTCAATCAGACCAATCTTTAATGCGTCCTGCCGGTCCTTGCCAAGATATGCAATAATGTCACTGATCCGCATGATACAGCCCTCCAGTGTGCCGGGAATCTGTCGTTTGTTCGCAGAAGGATCGGTGTAGCAGTCTTCGAGATTGGTATCAAATTCTCCCCATGGATCCGTGGCAGAAAAGCGCTTTGGTTTATATTCCTGCTGCTCAAGCTCACCATTATGGCAGATGACACCGTCTAATACCTGCAGGCTTACATTCCGGAAAATCAGATGATCCAGGACACGTGCACTGTGAATATTATGATTGAACAATCGTCCGGTATGCCCGTTATAAAGTGCATTTAAGAAACGCTCCCCGGCATGTCCGAACGGAGTGTGACCGATATCATGTCCAAGGGAAATCGCTTCAATCAGATCCAGGTTTAAGCCAAGTGTCATGCCGATAGTACGTGCGATACGGGAGACGAGCTGCACATGTAACGCACGCCTGGAGATATCGTCATTTTTATAGCAGGAGATAACCTGCGTTTTATCCGAATATCGGTTATAATAATTGTTGTGCAGGATTTTCTCGACATCCATAACGAAAGCAGGACGCCAGAGATGTGGCTTGTCATGATCGTCAAAACGACGGATGATGGCAGAATCCGGGCAGGCATATGGATTGACCCAGTGATTCGCGCGATCCTGTTCGATACGTTCTGATAAATCTTTGGATAATGTATGGTAACCGTTATTTTTATTTACAGGCATGGGACATTCCTTTCTTATATATGTGTTTTTTAACTGGAAATATCTTAGCATTTTGAAGGGAAAAAGGCAACTGCGGGGCGTATGTATCATGACATAAAATTGTAGAAAAATGGAATTAAAAGATGAAAATAATCCGGTGACATGATATAATGAAGCACGCTGATATGCACAGGTCATCACGTCGGTGTGTGATGAAGTATGATACAATAAGCATTATGGATTAAGATGATATAGGGAGCTATCGTATGGAAACATGGTATTATGAAGTAGTAAGCATAGATGGAGATTATGCAAATCTCAAACGGACGGATATTGAGTCCGATGATCTGAAACTGGTTGCAAGAGCGTTGTTGCCGGAGAATATTGGGGAAGGCTCGAAATTAAAGTATGAATTTCTACAGTATGAGTTGATCGGATGAGAGCAGGAAAGGAATGACAGCATGGAAGAGCAAATAAAAGAAAAACGGGTTGCGGATTCTCTGACCGAGCAGTTTCACGAGATTCGTCCGGAACATTTAAATGGCGCAGATGTGATGTTTGGTGGAATACTGATGGGCTGGATTGACGAGGTGGCAGGTCTTACGGCTATGCGGCATTCTGAGGGACATGTGCTCACAGCATCGGTAGATAATCTGACTTTTCTGCGTAGCCTTCGTCAGCATGATATTGTCGTATTGATCGGACGCGTAACCTATGTCGGAAATTCGTCGATGGAAATCCGCGTGGATTCCTATTTAGAGAAGATAGATGGGATGCGTTATCCGGTGAACCGTGCATATCTGACACTGGTTGCATTGGATGAGGATAATAAGCCGCGGCGGGTACCAAGATTGAAATTAGAGACAGTTGTGGAAGAGGCGGAATGGGAGGCCGGAAAGAAACGCAGCGAGCTTCGGAAACAACGAAAGAAGGAAGGCTTTTAGAATAGGAGTTTAACAAATGTTAGAAAAAATAGATGCAGTCAATAGCGTAATCAATAATTTTATCTGGGGCGTCCCGGCGATGACCTGTATTATCGGTGTTGGATTATTCTTAAGTTTCTGCACCCGGTTTTTACAGATAAGGAAGTTCCCATATGCCATGAAGGTGACATTTGGACGAATGTTCAAGAAGAAGGAAGCGGGCGATGGCGCGCTCACTCCGTTTCAGGCAGTCTGTACAGCTCTTGCGGCAACGGTCGGAACCGGAAATGTAGCCGGTGTAGCGGGAGCAATCGCAATCGGTGGTCCGGGAGCAATTTTCTGGATGTGGATATCTGCGCTGCTTGGTATGTGTACGAAGTTTGCAGAGGTTACACTTGCGGTGCATTTTCGCGAGAAAAATAAAGATGGCGATTATGTCGGAGGACCGATGTATTATATTAAGAACGGATTGAAGAAGCATTGGCAATGGCTGGCGTATCTGTTCTCTGCGTTTGGCGTATTGACGGTATTTGGTACGGGAAATGCAACGCAGGTCAATACAATTACAACGGCGATCGACTCAGCACTTTATAATTTTAATGTAATTTCCGAGGATCAGGTTTCTACCTTGAATCTTATTATCGGAATTGTGCTGGCAATTCTGATCGCGCTGATTCTGCTCGGCGGAATTAAGCGGATTGGACAGGTAACAGAGAAGCTGGTACCGTTTATGGCAGTGATGTATATCGTGCTTGCAATCGGAGTTGTGCTGCTGAATGTCAAGAACGTGCCATCGGTATTTGCATCGATCTTTGAAGGCGCATTTAACCCGGCTTCTGTGACCGGTGGCGTCGTTGGAAGCTTCTTCATGAGTATGAAGAAGGGTGTTTCCCGTGGTATTTTCTCGAACGAGGCTGGTCTTGGTACCGGTTCGATCGCACATGCATGTGCAGATACAAGAAAACCGGTAAAGCAGGGATTCTTCGGAATCTTTGAAGTATTTGTTGATACGATTGTGATCTGTACATTGACCGCGCTTGTAATCTTATGCAGCAAAGTTCCGATTGGATATGGAGAGGCGGCAGGCGCAGAGCTTACAATCAGTGGATTCACGGCGACTTATGGTGGCTGGGTATCCATCTTCACAGCGATTGCAATGTGTTGTTTTGCATTTTCAACAATCATCGGCTGGGGACTTTACGGCGTCCGATGTATTGAATTTCTGTTTGGTACACGGGTAAATAAACCGTTCATGCTTGTGTATTCCCTGGTTGCAATCGTTGGTGCAACAGTGAATCTCGGACTTCTCTGGAGTATCGCGGAGACATTTAACGGTTTGATGGTAATCCCGAACCTGATTGCGGTATTCCTGTTGTCGGGTGTCGTGGTGAAGATGGTAAAAGATTATTTTAATGGTATTGAAACATATTAGTGAAAGATGAGGTGGCAAAGCAGATGCAGGATACGTTGAATTGGGCAGTGCTTGGTACCGGCGTGATCGCAAATGAGATGGCACAGGCATTGCAGAAGATGGGAAAATCGTTATATGCAGTTGGAAACCGGACACATGAAAAGGCGGTTGCATTCGCTGAAAAATACGGTGTTTCCAAAGTATATGATACGATCGACGATATGTTTTTGGATGCGGATGTAGATATCATCTATATTACGAGTCCGCATAATACACATTATGCATTTATGAAACAGGCGCTGATGCATGGAAAGCATCTGCTTGTTGAAAAATCAATTACGCTTAACAGCAGAGAATTGGATGATATGATCGCGCTTGCGAAAGAAAAGAAGCTTGTGCTTGCAGAAGCAATGACGATCTGGCATATGCCAATCTACAAGAAGCTCTGGGATATCGTGCAAAGTGGTGAGCTTGGAAAGGTGCAGATCATCACGATGAATTTCGGAAGCTTCAAGGAATATGATATGTCTAACCGGTTCTTCAATATGAATCTTGCCGGTGGCGCGATGCTTGATATCGGCGTATATGCATTGTCAATCGTCCGGAGTTTTCTGGACGAACAGCCGGATGAGATCGTGAGCCAGTGGAAGCCTTCTCCGACCGGTTCGGATGAGCAGGCAACAATTCTGCTCAAGAATGCCCAGGGGCAGATGGCAACGGTTGCACTCTCGATGCATTCAAAACAGCCAAAGCGTGCGATGATCAGTCTGGAAAAAGGATATATCGAGATCATGGAATATCCGCGCGCGGATAAGGCAGTCATCGTGGATGCCGAAAGTGGCGCGCAGACGGAGATTACAGCCGGAGATGCTGCGGATGCGCTGTACTATGAGATGCAGGATATGGAACAGGCAGTAAAAAGCGGGGATGCATCCGCGATGCAGCTTGCGTATTCCAGGGATGTAATGGAAATCATGACGAAGCTTCGGAAAGACTGGGGCATGAAATATCCGGGTGAAGCGTGGTAGCGTGATTAAAAGGAAGCAGCAAAGGGTAACATAAATCAAAAGATAAGGAGTGAATGAAAATGGCAGAAGTAATTTTAAATAACGATAATTTTAAGGCAGAAGTACTCGATGCAAAGGGACTCGTGCTCGTAGATTTCTGGGCAACATGGTGTGGTCCGTGTAAGATGCTGGCACCAACGGTTTCTGAGATTGCGGACGAATATGAAGGAAAAGTCAAGGTCTGCAAGCTCGATGTGGATCAGGCAATGGATATTGCAATGTCTTATGGCGTGGCAAGCATCCCGACTTTGATTCTGTTCAAAGATGGCGAGATCGTGAAGAAAAGTGTCGGTGTGGTATCCAAGACTGAGATCGAGGCAATGTGGAGCTAGAACAATCCAAATACAGATTTTAAATCTTATTTCCTGTCCTTTGATGATGGTACAAAATAGACAATATATGATCTGTTTTGTACCATTTTTGGAATAAATGTATAATATTTTATCTATAGAAAATCTCATTTTGCACATACTATCGGAAACAAAATCAGATAGGAGATGTGGAAGATGGAACGGACAGCAACACAGTGTATCACCTATGGGTTATACATGTTATCAACGGTGTGGGAGAAAAAAGCAAATGGTTGTATCATTGATACATGTATGCAGATCAGCCACGAGCCGGTACAGATCGCAATCGCGGTTTCCAATCAGAGTTATACATGTGAATTACTCAAAAAGAGCGGGATATTTGCAGTCAGCATCTTAGATGAGACATGCACCTTCGAGACGATCAAGCATTTTGGATATCAGTCTGGAAGAGATGTTGATAAAATGAAAACACTGGAACTTCCGGTCAATGAACAGGGAATTCCGTATCTCGGATGGCAGAGCGTGGCGATGCTTGGAGCGACGGTGACAGAGCAGATTACCTGTGGTACCCATACGTTATTTATCGGAACTGTGACGGAAGGAAATGTATTGAGTGAGAAAGAACCGCTCACGTATGCAGAGTATCAGAGAAGAGTGAAGATGTACACATAACAAAGGGGAGTGGCTTTACAGCCATTCCCCTTTTGTCAGGTATTGATTTCGTTCTGCACCGACGGAGATAAATTGTATCTCGTGATCAAGCAGTTTTTCGATCGTTTCTATATATCGTTTTGCATTGTCCGGCAGTTCATCATAAGAACGGCAATGCGAGATATCCTGCTGCCAGCCAGGAACGATATCGATGACGGGCAGGAGATTATCCATATTATCTGTTGGGTCAAAATCCTTAATATGTTTCGTGTGCTGCAGGTATTCTGTGATAATCGGAATTTCCTTCATGGAGCTTAATACATCCAGTTTTGTCAGGGCAATCCGGTCTGCGTTCTGACATTGGAGTCCGTAACGGCTGGCAACGGCATCAAAAGGACCGACACGTCTTGGACGTCCGGTTGCAGCACCGTATTCATTGCCGGCACGGCGAAGATCATCTTTCCATGATTCGGACATTGCTTTCTCTGCGGTAAATGGACCGGCACCGACACAGGTCGAGTATGCTTTCAGAACACCGACGACATGGGAGAGCGGAGCACCGGGGATTCCGGCACCGATCGGACCATAGGCTGAGATCGTGGATGAGCTGGATGTATATGGGAATATGCCATAGTCAATATCACGCATGGCACCAAGCTGTGCCTCCAAAAGCACCTTTTTATGGTCTGCAAGGGCATTTCTTAAGAATGCGCCGGTATCGCAGATATATGCGGAGAATGCTGCCGCCTGGTTCTCACACCAGGAGAGCAGTGCCGGATAGGACATTGGCTCCTGATGATAACAGCCGGAAAGCTCCATGTTTTTGGCATCCAGCATCATGTGTAGCCGGTTGTGTATATAGCCATCGTTCAGATGAAGCAGATCACCAAGCCGGAGCGTTTTCTTTCTATATTTGTCGCTGTAAGCATAGGCGATACCGCGACGTGTGGAACCGAAGGCGGAACCATCTTTTTCCAGTCGGGCTTCCTCTAGTTCATCCTGCACCCGGTGCCAAGGCATAGAGATTGTGGCACGCTTGGAAAGCTTTAGATTTTCTGGTGTGATAGGAATACCTTTTCCTCGCAGCGCCTCGATTTCCTTCGTGAGATGCTCTAAGTCAATGACCATTCCATCCCCTAAAACACATGTGACATCCGGATGCAGAATCCCGGATGGAAGCAGATTTAATACATATTTATCACGACCAACAACGACGGTGTGACCGGCGTTATTTCCGCCTTGATAGCGGACAACGATATCCGCCTGCTCTGCTAATAGATCGATGACACGACCTTTTCCTTCGTCACCCCAGTTGATACCTGTTACGGCTGTAAGCATTTGTTTGTCCTCCTTTGTTTGGTAAGGTAATTTATGTTATGTGCAGTACCGGAATGTACGGTCAGTCAGAATTCTTGCAAAGATCAGACCGAGTGGAAGTGCAATGATAATCATGATTGCAGATGTAAACCACGAGACCGCTTCGGTAAGAGACATAATACCAAAGTTATAAATTGCACGATATAAGTAAAGTCCCGGAACCATAATAACGATGGAAGGAACCGTAAGTGAAATTCTTGGGTATCCATGATTCTGTTTTATAAAGGATGCAAGCAGTCCTGCTGTCAGTGCCCCAAGAAATGCAGCTACAGCGGCAGGAATTCCACAATGGTCTACGAGCTCCAGACGGAGTGTATTTGCGACAGCACCAATCATTGCAGCCGTACATGCCATTGAAACAGAACTGTTGAACATCAGGGAAAATCCGAATACACCACAGAAGCTTGTAATTATCCGGAGTATAAAATGTACCCATACATTGATATGCATGTCTGCGAAAGACAGTGGCTGTAAATGTAACAACAAAGCCATGATCCATGCAGACATGGTTGCAACCAAAACGATAATAATGGAATAAGTCAGTCGTTCCAGTCCGGAACGGAGATCCAGCTTTGCAAGGTCAATGCCGCTTGTAATAAATGGAAATCCTGGGATGATAAACAGGATAGAGCATATATAACCCGCTTCGTTCACCGCGGCTACATGGAACAGCATTTCGGCAAGCTTTAGACAGATCGTGTAGATCAGACAGGCAGCCGAGATAGAAGCAGCAATGTTTAGAAATAAGGTAAAATGATGCTTGATCAGTTTTGTTCGTATGATATTGCCAACACCTGCAGCAATAAATGCAAGAATCATTTCCACGGGACCGCCGCCGAGCAGAAATGTAAATGCACAGCAGGCGAGTGCTGCCGCCAGTCCTAATTTGACAGGAGAGTAAAGCGCATGGATTCTCTCGATTTCATCAAGCCTTTTATGGATTTCTTCACCGGTCAGATGGGCTTCGATATTCGGAAAGCTGTCGACGAAACGCTCCATTCGGTAAAGCTTGGATGTGTTTACGCCTGTATTTGCAATACTTAAGGATTGGGACACACAATCATTTCCATCAAAACAGTTAAACTCAATGGACATCAGACCGACATCGACCGTGCATGTTACACCGAGTTCTTTGGAAAGCTTATTCATGGATGTACGGACACGCCATGCTCCGGTTCCACAGGAAAGCAGGATCAGACCGACACGACCGATAACGGAAGCTTTTTCAATCAATCCCGCATCGGAGATAAGCACGTTGCTGTCATCACCGGTATAATCATGCCAGGGGATTTCCATATGATTTTTTTCCATAATATCAACATAGGAAGTTGAGATCGGATCAGTGTTCTTCTTCATATAATATCGCCTCTGCTTTTGTAATATGCCGTTTTAGATTATTCAAAAAAACGGAATTTGGCAGGAAGATTCCAAGCTCGTCAAAATGCTCATTGTGTTCGAGCAGAGTATCCTGTCCGTAAAATACAAATGCCATCGGGAGTTCCTTCTCCAGCTTTACCATCAGATCCCAGACTGCGGAATAGGCTTCTGCTTCGGTTTCTTTTTGCTTGATCGTGTCTGGAAGCTCGCGAATCAGGAGAACGCCGGTGCAGGATTCCAGATTTTTCTGCTTGATGTCCATAGAATCAGATGTATATGCGTGGCTGTACCGATAAGCCTGTGCTAAGAACATATTTTGTGTTGAACCGATTTCTTTGCATACGTTCTGAAAATGATGATATTCTTTCTCATGAACTGTTTTTTTATATTCGGATAACAGATTTCCTTCTGTATCTGTCATGATAATCGGGTTTTGCTTCCCATCTGCATTGAACCGGTATGGAATCAGATAAGAATTCCGCAGCAGATCAAACAGTGTATTCTGACAGATTACCATCAGAAATGCAGACAAATCCCGGTTGTGGTATGCATCAAACAGGACATTGGCAAATGTGGATGCAGAAGGGGAATTAGCTGTATCGTCATTCAGCGCGAGAGAATTACAAAAGGTCTCCTGCAGTTTTTCACATGCCCATGGATCATTTAATATTTTCTGGAACAAAACATCTGCATGTTCTTCTCTTGGAAACATCGTTGTATTTTTCATAATATGCACATCCCTTCTTGCTTTTTCTTTTCGGACAGATTATACTATGCATACAGAAATAAGTAAAAAGTATAATTGATATATCAAAGATACTACTTTGATATATCAAGATAAGGAGAGGTATGAACGTAAATTTTGAATATTACAAAATCTTTTATTATGTGGCAAAATATGAGAATTTTACAAAAGCGGCCCGTGTATTGGGAAACAGCCAGCCGAATATTACACGTGCGATGAATAGCTTAGAACAGCAGATTCATAGTACACTGTTTGTGAGAACGAACCGAGGTGTGCAGTTGACGCCGGAGGGACAGCGTCTGTATACGCATGTATCTGCGGCAATGTTGCAGTTATGGGCGGCAGAGGAGGAGCTGACCGACAGTACGGGACTGACACATGGAAGTATTGCAATCGGCGCGAGTGAAACCGCCTTGAATATCTATCTGCTGGATAAGCTGAAAGAGTTTCATATGAAATATCCGGGTATACGTCTGAAAATCTATAATCACTCAACTCCACAGGCAATCGAGGCAGTGAAAAGTGGAATGATTGATTTTGCGGTCGTGTCAACCCCAGCGGCGGTGGAAGCCCCGCTCAAGGAAATTGTATTGGAGTCTTTTCAGGAGGTATTAGTCGGAGGAAGAACGTTCATGGCACTTGGAAGCCAGGAAATATCGCTGTGGGAATTAAAAAATTATCCGCTGATATGTCTTGGACGTGAGACGATGACATTTCAATTTTATAATCAGTTGTTTTTATCATATGGACTGGAACTGTCCCCGGATACGGAGGTTGCAACGACCGATCAGATCCTGCCGCTGGTACGGCATGAACTTGGACTTGCATTCGTTCCAAAAGCGATGGCAAGAGAATCTATAATGGAAAGAGAAATCGTGCAGATTCCGTTAAAAGAAGAAATTCCGAAACGGGATATCTGTATGGTATTGGATAACCAACATCCACTCAGCGCTGCCGCAAGACAGCTTAAGAACATGATATTGCAGGCAGTGGAGGAAGAGAAAGGGGAGTAAACGATGACACTACAACAGTTAAGAAAATGCTGAGTCATCTGGCTCAGACATATCTGACAGCAATAAAGAAATATTTATCTAAGAAGAAAATGCCGGGATGTCTGTCCCGGCATTTCGTGTTACTTTGTTTAGTTTTTACTGATCGTATCTGCGCTGCCTGCAGCAGATGTTTCATCTGTTAGATCCTTATCCTTTCTGTGATCCACCCAGAAGCCCCAGACTCCGGCAAGAATTGCAATTGCAGCCATAATACCAACAAGAATATTCATAAACATAGATTTTGTCCTCCATTTTTCAATTTTTAAGTACGCAAAGAAAACTATGTGCATTCATAGTCCCACGTTTAGTCCTGATTAAACTGAAAAATAGTTGGATTTTTTTCCATCCTGTGCATGGATATAGCATAGGATCTTCTGTTGACTGATAATTGTTTTCGACAGAATTGGCTCTGAAAAAATAGCATAGCGGGAGGAAGAAAGCTTCCGTGTATCTGGAAGTGCTGCGATAAAACGGACAGATGTTTCCGCCTGTGCCGGTCCCTGTTTTACATCTTTTATATAAGAGGTTCTCGAAGCAAGGAGAAGCTCGCTTGTATTGATCTGTGTATTTGCAGAGATCGGAAGCTCAACACCACTGACCGTCGACTGTGCGGTAGGTTTTGCCGCATCAAAAAAAGCATCTGCTTCCGTCTGGTTAAAGTACAGACCAGAAAACAGAATTATGATGGAAATGATGAAATTAAGCAATCTGCGATATGATTTTTGACAGTTCATATAAGTCCCATCCTATCTTACAAATACATCCAATAATTCTGTAGTTCATCATAGCAGATATGTGATAAAATGTGAAGTAGGTAATTGCAGTTGACAGAGGGGAAAATAAATATGGTAAATCATTTTAACAAAAGTAAAAGTCAGAGAAAAATCGTCGTTGCGATGGATTCGTTCAAGGGAAGTCTTACGTCGTTAGAAGCAGGAAATGCGGTCCGAGACGGAATCTTAGAGAAGTACCCGGACTTTGATGTGCAGATATTTCCGGTTGCAGATGGCGGAGAAGGCACGGTGGAAGCACTTACATTCGGAAAGGAACACGTGCAGACTCAGACAATCCCTGTGACCGGACCGGTCGGAACGGAAGTTTTGGCGGGGTACACAATCTACGAGCAGGCAGGAGAAAAGACGGCGGTTCTGGAGATGGCGCAGGCAGCCGGATTACCGTTTGTCCCGGAAGAAAGAAGAAATCCGATGCATACGACAACCTATGGGGTTGGTGAGATGATTCGCGATGCCATTACATGTGGCTGTCGGAAATTTATCCTTGGAATCGGCGGAAGTGCAACAAATGACGCAGGGATCGGAATGCTGCAGGCACTTGGATATCATTTCTTGGATGCGACAGGAAGAGAAGTTGACTATGGCGCGGAGGGGCTGGCACAGGTTCGGTCGATTACGACAGAGGATGTAATGCCGGAGCTTGCTTCGTGTACATTTCAGATTGCGTGCGATGTGACGAATCCGCTGGTCGGTGCGCAGGGGTGCAGTGCTGTCTTTGCGCCACAAAAGGGGGCGGATGCGAAGATGGTACAGAAGATGGATGCGGCGATGAACCGGTATGCCGATATTGTGGAAGATATGTACCGGAAGAATCCTGTTTTGATAGAAAATCAGCTGACCGGTTATGATGAAGCAGGCAAGAATCTTGAAAAAACCGACAGGCAGAGTCAAGTTAAAAACCGCATGACACCTGGTACCGGTGCGGCTGGCGGATTAGGGTATGCGTGTCTGATGTTCTTACATGCAGCCTTAAAGCCGGGTATTGATATCGTATTAGATGAGATACAGATCGCGCAGGCAATCAAAACAGCAGACGCAGTTATTACCGGAGAGGGCAGATTCGATGCGCAGACATTGATGGGGAAGACACCGATCGGCGTAGCGCGGATTGCGAAGTCGTATGAAGTGCCCGTCTATGCATTTGCAGGATGTTTTGGTGCAGATGTACAAGCGTGTATCGACAGTGGTGTATTTGCCGGATGCTATGCGGCAAGCACTGCCAATACGGAGGAAGAAAAGCGGCTTGCAATGGAGAAAACGCATGCGTATGCGAATCTGAAAGCATGCGTAAAGGCGCATTTTCACGCAGAAAATAATTAACAAAATCTACACACTTTCTATCTTGACATTTCAGACTCCTTATATATAATTAAACCGATTGAAATAGTAGGAAATAGAACGAGGAACTGCAAAACCTCGTTTTATTTGTTGTGGCGACGAGGAAAATGCACGCATTTATGCGGTGCAGTTGACGACCGCTAATCAGAGCAAGATGCGCAGAGCGCAACTTGTCTCTGTTTGAATTTAAGAATTTGAAAGGCATTATAGGATGAAACAGGACTGCATAGAAATCACTGGGATGACCTGCATCAGCTGTCAGAACCGAATTCAGGCAGGAATTGCAACTTTGGATGGTGTACGGCGTGTATCGGTAGATTATAAGACGGGACAGGCAGATGTTGAATATGACGAGAATGTCTGCAGTATTGATCAGATTGGGACTTGTGTGACTTCGCTTGGATATCAGGTGGTGACACGCGAAACAAGGAAAAAAACGTTGGCATGGAAGACTACAATTGTTCTTCTTATCACGTTTATTTTGTATGTGCTGTTGGAACGATTCGGAACATTAAATCTGCTTGTGCCATCGAAGCTTGCAGATCAGCATATGGGATATGGAATGCTGTTTATAGTTGGTGTGCTTACGTCTTTTCATTGCATTGCGATGTGTGGAGGAATACAGCTTTCACAATGCATTGTAGCCGCGGACGAAACGCAAAAAAAACATGCGGCGGTTCGGGCGAGTTTTGCATATAATCTGGGACGGATCTTAGGATATACGGCCGTAGGTGCAGTGCTTGGCGGATTGTCTTCATTGATTGGGCATACCATGAACCAGAATACGCTATGGCAGGTCGTATTTAAGGCAGTGGTAGGTATCTGCATGATCGTCAGTGCAGGAAATCTGATTGGTTTATTTCCTGTGCTTCGGATACTTCGGATTCCATTGCCGAAGGGGGTATATCGTTTATTTGCAAAAGGAAATCGTGCGCCATTTTTCGTGGGTATGGTAAACAGTCTGATGCCGTGTGGACCTTTGCAGGCCATGTGGATGGTTGCACTTGCAACAGGAAATGTGCTCGCGGGAGCATTATCCATGTTCTTTTTCGCGGTTGGTACAGTGCCGATGATGCTGGGAGTTGGAACGCTGCTTGCAGGTATCGGACGAAAATATGCAAGGCAGCTTACAGATGCAGGCGCTGTGGTTGTCGCGGTTATGGGATTTGCCATGCTGTCACAGGGCGCCGCTTTATCGGGTTATATCTCCGAAGTCTGGATGATCGGGATTATAGGAGCGGTATGCCTGTTTGGAATCTGGTGGAATCTGCCAATGCATTGGAAAGCACATGGCTGGGTTGGCGTGTGCATGAGTGTGCTGTTTTTACTTGCCTGTTACATAGGAAATACATCGTTACGGACAAAGCAGGTAGAGAATCAGGCATATATAAAGGATGGTGTGCAATATGTACACAGCGAGCTTTCTTCCGGAAAATACCCGGATATTACGGTGCAGGCAGGTATGCCGGTAGAGTGGGTAATTGATGCACCGGAGGGCAGCATCAATGGTTGTAATTATAAGATTATCAGTCGATCGTTACCGGTTGAACATGAATTTACCGAGGGAGAAAATGTTATTACATTTGAACCGGAGGAACAAGGCGTTTATGAATATACATGCTGGATGGGCATGATCAAAGCAAACATAATTGTGGAATAGGAGATGTGAGACAATGAAAAAAAGACTTTTAATTTGGATGACAGTTATGAGCGTGGTGGTACTGGCAGGCTGTGGAAGTACAGAGAAAAAAGTGGATAACGCAGGTGATACACAGGCGGCTTCAGTAGAAACGACACAACAGATAGAAGATACACAGAGTGCGGATACAGAGTCGCAGGATGAAGCTACTGTTTCGGATATACTTGTGATTCCAACGGCGGATCTATCTGAGACTGTGCAGTTTTATCCGGTGGAATTAGATGGGGTATCGATGGAAGTGATGGCAGCGAAGGATGCAAATGGAACAATCCGGTTGGCATATAATACCTGTCAGGTATGCTATTCTTCTGGCAGAGGCTATTACAAGCAGGAAGGCGATAAACTTGTCTGCCAGAACTGTGGAAACCAGTTTACGATTGATCAGATCGGCGAAAGCGGTGGCGGTTGCAATCCGATTCCGATTTCTTCCTCTGATTATACACAGACGGATGATGAAATCCAGATTCCGTATACATATCTGAGCAATTATGAGAGTGTGTTTTCCAATTGGAAATAAGTAAATACAAATAATTCCCGTAAAAATCTGTAATAATACAAAAAGATTGTATTTCGACAATTCATTGGGTATAATTAACATAATTTCTTGAATGAATAAAAGTATGGGGAGGCAGATAAAATGGCAGATAAAAACACTGCGGATATTGGATTTGAAAAGCAGATTTGGAATGCGGCATGTGTATTAAGGGGAAATCTGGACGCATCTGAATATAAAAGTGTAGTATTAGGTCTTATTTTCTTAAAATATATTTCCGATCGATTTGATGAAAAATATAAAGCATTGCTTGCAGAAGGTGATGGATTTGAAGAGGATATTGATGAGTATACATCTGAAGGTATCTTCTTCGTTCCTGCTGATGCAAGATGGAGTGAAATTGCGCGACAGGCACATACACCAGAAATTGGAACAGTGATTGATAATGCTATGCGTGCAATAGAAAAAGAAAATAAACGTCTGAAAGATATATTACCTAAGAATTTTGCACGCCCAGAGCTGGATAAACGTAGATTAGGGGATGTTGTAGACCTTTTTACAAATATACAGATGATTGAGCATGGAGATGAAAAGGATATCCTTGGACGTACATATGAATATTGCCTTTCTATGTTTGCAGAGCAGGAAGGAAAACGTGGTGGAGAATTCTTCACTCCATCCTGTGTTGTAAGGACGCTGGTTGAGGTGCTGAAACCTTTCAAAGGACGTGTCTATGATCCTGCATGTGGATCAGGCGGTATGTTTGTTCAATCCGCACGATTTGTGGAAAAACACAGTGGAAATATTAGCAATATTTCAATCTATGGACAGGATTCGAATCCAACGACATGGAAGATGGCACAAATGAATCTAGCGATTAGAGGGATAGAGCCAGATTTGGGCGGATATGCAGCAGATACATTCTTGGATGATCGCCATCCAACTTTACGTGCAGATTATATTATGGCGAATCCTCCATTTAATCTTTCTGACTGGGGAGCAGATAAGCTGAAAGAAGATGTACGGTGGAAATATGGAATGCCACCGGCTGGAAATGCAAACTTTGCATGGCTGCAGCATATGATCCATCATCTTGCTCCGGCAGGACGGATTGGTATGGTGCTCGCAAATGGTTCGCTCTCTTCACAGTCTGGTGGAGAAGGAGAAATCCGTAAGAATATTGTTAAAGATGATTTGGTCGAATGTATTGTTGCAATGCCAACACAGCTTTTCTATACAACACAGATCCCGGTATCTTTGTGGTTCTTGAATAAACAAAAGAAACAGACGGGTAAGACGTTGTTTATTGATGCTCGTAAGATGGGAACTATGGTTAGTCGTAAACTGCGTGAGCTTACAGATGATGACATTGCAAAGATTGCAGATACATATACGGCATTTGTAGATGGAACGTTGGAAGATGTAAAAGGTTTTTGTGCAGTTGCAGATTTAGATGAGATTGAAAAGCAGGATTATATCTTAACTCCGGGACGTTATGTGGGGATTGAAGAACAGGAAGATGATGGAGAGCCATTCGATGAGAAAATGAAGCGCCTGACATCAGAACTTTCGGAACTTTTTGAGCAGAGCCACGAGCTGGAAGATGAGATACGGAAGAAGCTGGGGGCGATTGGGTATGATATCTGAATGGTCAGTAAAAAGAATGTATGAAATTGCGAATATTAATCCGCGTGAATCGTTGAAGAAAGGTACAACTGCTAAAAAAGTACCAATGGATAAATTGATTCCTTTTTGTAGAGATATTCCAACATATCAAGAGGCTATATATGAAGGAGGTTCTAAGTTTCGTAACGGAGATACAATTATGGCGAGGATCACTCCGTGTCTTGAAAATGGTAAAATAGCAAAAGTGAATATTCTTAATGAAAATGAAATTGGTTTTGGATCTACAGAATATATTGTATTTAGAGCAAAAGACAATGTTAATGAGGATTATTTGTATTATCTGGTATGTAGTTCGATAGTAAGAGATCCAGCGATACAATCAATGGTGGGGTCATCTGGAAGACAACGTGTACAGATTGATGTTTTACAAAATCTTGAAATTTTGGTTCCTTCAAAAGAAGAGCAAAATAAAATAGGTTCTATTTTGAAAGCAATAGATGATAAAATAGATATTAATACTAAGATAAATAGGAATTTGCAGGAGCAGGCTAAAGCTATATTTGAACAAGAATTGCTGAAAGTTGAAAAAATACCACCAAGTTGGAAAAAGGGTTCATTGATAGATATAGCTGAATTCTTGAATGGATTAGCAATGCAGAAATTTAGACCTGGTGATGGAGAAATAGCAATACCTGTTCTGAAAATAAAAGAGCTTAGGCAGGGATCATGTGATTCAAGTAGTGACGTATGTTCATCAAAGATAAAATCAGAATACATAATTCATGATGGGGATGTAATTTTTTCTTGGTCAGGAAGTTTATTGGTTGATTTTTGGTGTGGTGGGGAGTGTGGACTTAATCAGCATTTGTTTAAGGTATCTTCAAAGAAATTTGATAGATGGTTTTATTATGCGTGGACACTATATCATCTTGATAGATTTATTGCGGTTGCTAGTGATAAGGCAACGACGATGGGGCATATAAAGAGAGATGAGCTTTCAAAGGCTGAAGTATTAATTCCAGATGAGCTAGATTATAGAAGAATTGGAAAGATGCTGGAACCTATTTATGATATGATTATATCTAATAGGATTGCTAATAGAAAATTAGCAATATTACGAGATCAGTTAATACCTAACCTTATGTCAGGGAAAATTGACGTATCGGATATAGAGAAATAATTGAATATTGATCTACATGCCGAATCTGTATAATTAGAACAGAATATACGTTTGACATAAAAGCGGTTGAATGCTAATATAATATCAGAAGGTGCTACCGATAGACGGTTAGCCCTGATGTTTAAGTGTAAAATAACCGCTCGGTCAGGTCAGGACAAGGGCGGTTATTTTTGTGTCTTATTATTGCTCTTAGAACCAACGGTATAACCAAGAGCAAAGCAAGTAATACATAAGCTGATTATGGCTATAAAAAGCTCCGTTGTAAGCATAAGCACAAACCTCCTTAAAAGATTTCCAGAATGGATTTCTATGTAAACACAAGCTATAACTCTTGTGGAGAAGGTTAACCGCCTACCGAATAGGGTAGCACCGAATTAATAATAACAAGAAAAGAATATAGGTGCAATACATTTATAAAATATTCAGATACTCCAATTCTCATCCATAGCATCAGCCCAAGCCTGCAATTCACAATCAAGAGCAAGTGCAGCATACATTAGTGGATTATCAATTGCAAGGTTATCAATTAGCCTTTGAGAGTTAGGTGTAGTATGCAGATTCTTTTCAGCTTCAGAACAGGATAAGAATAGAAGTGTATTATCAGCAAAAGCAATATCAAAACTACTTCAAAGTATGGGAGTAAAACATTTAATATCAATAAATCTACATGAAGAATTTTCATAGTAGTAGTCCTTTCTTTGTTAAAGTAATGAGTAGTCCTGGGAATGTGTGGGCAGTCAACCGCATACAACACATATGCAACAATGTCATACATAAATCCCCTATTTATAGGCTTTTCATGATATACAAACGCTCTCAAAGAGATAGGATTTTATTGTATTTTGGAATACAATTCAATACGATTTATTACACCTCAGAATTTCGGTTCTGGGGTGTTTTTTT
>ENA-OURZ01000263-OURZ01000263.1-human-gut-metagenome-genome-assembly--contig:-NODE-263-length-71099-cov-6.771466_pt1 | contig 71099 bp, 55 predicted proteins | sample MGYA00242073_ERZ509195 | MGnify/ENA primary metagenome ERZ509195 (study PRJEB26280, sample SAMEA2338837) | human gut metagenome | biome: human gut; feature: human-associated habitat; material: faeces... | reverse complement strand
AACATGGTCGGCCAATGAGACGGATGTGGCAACGCTGCTCCTGACCAACAGGCAGGGATGCTCTTATCTGGCATTTGCTACGCTCATGCTGTTGCCGATGTCCTTTATCCTGTTTGTGAAGAGCTTTCTGGAGATCAGGGATGACCGGTTTTGTAGAATTATCTGTAATGCTAATCTGGCATTGATCGTCCTGACGCATATACTGAATGCAACAGAGATATATGAGTTCCGGAGAAGCCTGTGCATGCGTTGATCATTCTGATGATTCTATACCTGCTGGTGGTCATCTGTAGCAAAATTGCCAGAAGGCAGCTGGATCAGAGGCTGAAGGCATGTGTAGGGGCACTGCTGCTTGTATTTTTTGCTACCATTGTAGATGTGAGTGGTTATTATAAAACCAGCAATGATGTAGGTGTCTTTGGCAGAATCTCTTTCTTGATCTTTATTGTGGTGCTGGGAATAGAATCCGCCAGACAGACGGTTGCCCGGCTGAAAAAAGGTCGCAGGGTGGAGGAGCTGGAACAGTTTGCCCTGAATGATTCCATGACCGGCATGTACAATCGAAATGCTTATGATTATTTTGTGAAAAATGAGAAGGATTTTGAAGGGTATGTCATAGTGACCTTTGACCTGAATAATCTTAAGCAGTGTAACGATCAATATGGCCATAGGGCAGGGGATGAGTATATTATCAACGCGGCACATATCATAGAGGACAATTGTGAACGCTATGGGAAATGTTATCGCATTGGCGGAGATGAATTCTGCTGTATCATTCCGAAGGGAAGATATTTTAAGATAGAACGTGTGATGCATAAGATCGATCAGGATGTAGAGATCTTGAATCATAAGAACATCATTCCCGTTCCTGTGGGAATTGCCTATGGGTATGCTGTATTCACGGCGGATGATACGGATCCGGAGAAGGTGCGTGAGCGGGCAGATCAGGATATGTACCGGAATAAGAAGACGATGAAGCAGTCCTGACCAGAGAATCTATTCAATTGTTAACCATATTACAAAAAGAGTTGACAATTGAAAACCACCATGCTATTCTGACAGAGGTTTTTACAAAAGACATCTGACAGAAAGGCATGGTTTTTTATTATGACAACACAGACAACAACACGAAGCAAGACTTATGACATGGTGTACATTGCGGTATTTGCGGTTCTGATCGCAATCTGCTCCTGGATCTCCATCCCGATGACGGTTCCTTTTACGTTACAGACCTTCGCAGTATTCCTGGCAGTCGGCGTACTGGGCGGTAAGAGAGGAAGCCTTGCGGTATTGATCTATATTTTACTGGGTGCAGTAGGCATTCCCGTATTTGCCGGTTTCTCCGGTGGTATCGGTCAGTTACTTGGCAATACCGGCGGTTACATCATTGGGTTTTTATTCTCCGCACTGCTGATGTGGCTGATCGAGAAGCTGTTCGGACGTAAGACATGGGTGCTGGGTATCTCCATGGTACTGGGTTTGATCGTGTGCTATGCTATCGGAACGGTGTGGTTCATGGTTGTATATGCGCAGAATTCCGGAGCTGTCGGTCTGGCTACTGTACTGGGCTGGTGTGTAATTCCTTTCATCATTCCAGATCTGGTGAAGATTGCACTGGCACTGACTCTGAGCAAGAGACTGTCTAAGGCTCTGAAGCTGAACGGACAGGAATAAAGGATACACCGGATATGGAAGTAACAACAACTTACCGGATCCGTCCGCACCACGGCATGTGCCTGTATTTTTTCGAAGGGAAGGGATACAGTGAAGGGTTCACTAAGCATATGGCGGAAGTGAAGGAATGGCTTCTGGGGAAAAATGGACCGACATCCCTGCAGCTGGTCGGAGCGACGGATGAGATCTGCAGCGCCTGCCCTCATAATAAGGGTGGCAGCTGCGAGTCTGCGGAGAAGGTAGACCGGTATGATGCGGGTGTATTGAAATACACCGGATTAAAGGCAGGACAGGAAATGACTTTTGCGGAATTTGAGCGGATCGTGGAAGAGAAGATTCTGCAGCCGGGATATGGCAAGGTCATCTGTGGAGACTGCCAGTGGAGAGATATCTGCCACAAATAATGAAGAGCATTCCTATGTGGGAGTGCTCTTTTGTATTACATGAGATCTGAATTCAGTGATTATATGTTGATTAAACGTGAAGAGTTGGATATAATAAAATCGGAATACGTGAGAATACCGTTGAACATATTAGACCGGATTTGATTTTAAGGTAAGGAGGATGTAGGCTATGGAAGTAATGGCTCAAGGGAACAGACATATTATCGATTCGGATAGCAAAGTAGATAATAATGTAGTTCGCCAAAAAGTAATGGATAGCTATCAAGATATGTTGAGCGGAAAAGGTAGAGATTACAAAGTTTTTTTCGCAGAGTTGGAAAGCAGGTATAACGGAAAATAATGTATAAAGTGCAAATTCTTCCCAAGGCGGAAGAGGATATTAGCACGAAAAAGCGCACCTCCCCTTAGGTGCGCTTTTTTGTGCGTCTATAGCCGCACTGTTACCTCACGAAGAGGTAAGCCGTATATGCAACATACAGAAGCACGCACGCAGCCCCCTCACTGCGGGTCATGCGTCTGCCGGTACGGGCGAATACGAAGAGCAGAATGGCACTGCCAAGGAGCAGTACGGTGTCGATGACGGACTCACCGAGGACATGCAGAGGGCTGATCACCGCGGACATTCCAAGGATAAACAGGATGTTGAACAGGTTGGAGCCGATGGCATTGCCCAGCGCCAGTCCGCTGTCTCCCTTTTTCGTGGCAACGATGGAGGTCACCAGCTCCGGCAGGGAGGTGCCGATGGCGATAATGGTCAGTCCGATGAAATTCTGGCTGACACCAAAATTCGTAGCGATGATGCACGCTTTATCTACCACGAGATCACCACCGAAGATAACGGCAGCCAGACCTCCGGCAATATACAAAAGGCTGCGGGGCAGGGAGAGGATCTTGCCGGGTTCGCCCTCTTCTCTGTTTTTCCGGGCAGAATAGATCATAAATCCCAGATATACGATCATGCCCAGCAACAGGACAGCGCCTTCAATGCGGCTTAAGCTGCCATCTAAAAACATCAGACATAATACGACAGTTACCAGGATATTTAACGGCATATCCCGCTTCAGGATCTCTCCGTGGGGCATAAAGCTGTGCAGAAATGCACAGATACCCACGACCACCATACCATTGAAGATATTCGAGCCGACGACATTACTGATGGCGATATCATTACTGCCAGCCAGTGCGGCATTGATGCTGACGGAGGCCTCCGGAGCACTGGTGCCCATGGCGACGATGGTCAGACCGATGATGACGCTGGGGACCTTCAGGATCCCCGCCAGGGAGGAGCTTCCCTCCACGAAAAAGTCCGCACCTTTGATCAGAAGTATAAATCCTACGAGTAACAATATGTATTCCATAAGCTGTCCTTTCCTGCGGTGACTCACATATCCTTATAAAAAAGTATAAAAATAGAGACTCTTACCGCATCAAAAATGATCGATAAAAGTCTCGTTGCTTACAATAATAACCGGTCCGACGGACGTGATGACGATTATCATTCCGGACAGCTTCATGTATCATTCAGTTACCATTCTAGGTTACCATTCTATCAGAAACCATCCGGGAACTACTCCCTCTTAACTGTGCCCTCATTCTACAAAAAAGGACAAACACTGTCAACAGACTTTGTAAATCTTGACACTATTTTAACGCGAACTCCACCTTCACGGGATCATGGTCGGAGTAGGAATAGCCGGTGTTTACATTCTCATAGGACAGGCATTCGATATTGTCGGAGATAATAAAACCGTCCAGAGTTACGGTATAAGTTACACCGGGGACATATTCCATATCTGCGTTTCTGGCACTGTTCCAAAGTGCCGCCTGTTCCTCAGAACTCAATAGATCCAGACAGAAGGCAAAATGCTCCGGCAGCTCCGTTCTCGGAAAAGGAAATGCCCAGGACTCACAGCTCTCCGTATCCTCTTCGGAAGCCTTCAGGTCGTGGTTAAAGTCGCCGCCGCAGAGCACATAATTCCCGGCTTCGTATTCTTTTGCCATATCATTGCACAGCATCTCAATCTGTCCCTTGCGGATCTCATCGCTGTTGCCGTAAGCGGACATATGCAGATTGAAGATCACCAGCTCCTTGCCGTTGTCCACCGGGATCCGGGAGACGCTGTAGCAGCGGTCCAGATCAAAGAACTTGCTGAAGGAAGTGGAGATGGGGAAGCTTCGGCGCAGAGCGGAACTTACCGGGTATCTGGAAAACAGGCCGAGTCCGGATCTGCTGCTTCCGTGGGGCTGGGTAAACGGATAGAACAGGAAGGCCGAGTCGTAATTCTGTGCAAATACGGTATTATAACTTGGAATCGTTTCCTTGAGGATTGAATACTCGTCCACATGGTACCTCCTGGTAGAATTAAGATCCACCTCTTCGATCAGTGCAAAATCAGGATCTTTAGAAGCAACCAGCTCTCCGGCACTCTGAACGGTCTTTTTTACACTTTCCTTACTTTTGGCCCAGGAGGATTTTCCACCATCCATGAAAAAGCTGAAATCCGGGGTATAGGCACCAAAGCCGATATTGTAAGTCAGGGCAGAGTATTCTTTCTCTGTTGTCAGGGTATCTCCTGATGAAATACTCTCTTTTGTCTGTTCAACCTGAAGTGGCTGATTATCGGGAATCCGGTGGTAACTTGCAAAAAGATAGATGATGTATGCAAGGAGAAGAACCAGGACGATCAACACGATGATCCCGAGATATTTTAGTATTTTTTTCATTCCTTTTTTCATAGTCTGTACATTCCTTTTTAGTTGCTGATCACAGAGAGTGCGTAGCACGGAGCAATCCGTAGGCATCAAAGTCGGGGGCTTTTGACCCCGACATCATCATTTTATTACTATAGCATGACCGGGAAGTTTTTGCTATACTGCTTTATAAGAAATTGTTTATAGAGAAAAGAGGATGAAAATGGAATTACAAAATGGAAGACCGGACAATACAGAAGGTAGACTGGAAAAAGAACTCCGGGTATATGACCTGTTGGACAGGCTGGGAGTAGCATATCAGAGAGTTGATCATGAGGCAGCTATGACGATGGAGGCGTGTGAAGAAATTGACCGTGTACTGGGAGATGGAACAGCAATCTGTAAGAACCTGTTCTTATGTAACCGGCAGGCGACGGAATTTTATCTGCTCCTGATGCCGGGAGACAAGCCGTTTAAGACAAAAGAACTGTCGGCACAGATCGGGTCTTCAAGACTTTCATTTGCGAAATCGGAATATATGGAGAAATATCTGGACATCACACCGGGGTCGGTCAGCGTTTTGGGATTGATGAATGATATAGAGGGAAAAGTACGGCTTCTGATTGACGAAGATGTACTGACAGAAAGATATTTTGGCTGTCATCCCTGCATCAATACCTCCAGTCTGAAATTTACGACGGAAGATCTGATCGGGAAAGTAATCCCGGCACTGAAGCATGCACCAAAGATGGTGAAACTTGGGATGACAGAATCGTGAAGCTTCTGCGAAAAGAAGCTATTTTTCAAGTACTTTTACATTGGTATCCGCATGATCTTCTGTGAGGGCAAAGCAGTCTTTTAATCCTTCAGTAATGTAGACTTCATGTGAATCGGTCACAAAAACAGCTTCAAAGTCATTGCTTTGCTGCCAGAGTGCTGCGGCTTTCTCAAGTCCCATAACAAAAAGAGAAGTAGAAAGAGTATCGCAGATTCCACCGTCTTTTCCAACCACCGTGACCGAACAAAGCCCGCTGTCTGCCGGGTGGCCGGTGGACGGATCCATAATGTGCCAGTAAGTCTTTCCGTCCTGTTCAAAGTAGCGTTCGTAACCACCGGAAGTGATGACTGCCTGATCGGAAACCGAAAGGACCATCATGGGAGTATCGCCGGTCGGGTCCTGGATCCCCACCTGCCATGGAGATCCATCCGGTTTACTTCCAATGGTCTGCACATTCCCGCCAAGGTTCAGGAGGGCGGAAGTCACACCTTTTTCGCGGAGCAACTGGGCAGCGAGCTGTCCACCGTATCCCTTTGCAATACTTCCAAGATCAATGGTCATTCCTTTTGGAATGGATACATTTCCTGTAGCAGTATCATATTGGATCTTTGTATAATCAACAAGCGGGAGAAGGGATTCAATCTCTGTTTCCTCAGGAACCTGATATTCTTCCGTAGTAAATCCCCATGCACGTACGATCGGATAAACAGAAATATCCAATGCACCGTCTGTGCGTCTGCACATTTCTAGAGCTTCCTGCATCAGATTGCCAGCATTCCCGGTCAGTGTACCAGTTCCATCCTGATTGATCTTATAAATTTCACTGTCAGGGTCTGTGACAGAAACTTCAGATTCCAGATCGGTCAGCACATTCTGTGCCTCTTTTAACAGAGAAGCATCCCCGTAAATATTAAATTCAATCGAAGTATCCATAGCAAAAAAATTGCTTTTTTGTAGCCCGGAAGAAAAATTTGTGGAAGATTCGGAACATCCACAGAGCAAAAAGGCACAAAGAGCGAAAAAAAATAAAAGTTTTTTCATAAATGAAAGCCTCCAAATGGTAATTAATGGTAAAAATTTTCAATAAAAAGAGAATTTTTTTTCTTTGATTGACAAAGAAAATGAACAGTGTTAGTATTGCACAACGGTGATTAGCACAGACTAACCAAAGAAAATCAACTGAAAGTATAGCATGAAAGGAGGCATATTTCAATATGATATCCGGCGTTTGAAAAGAGTTGAAAAGGAAAGGCGTCAGGTATCTGATTGATGTAAAGGGGAAATTTCATAGCGAAAACCTTATCAGAAAGACAAAATTATTATCGAACTTTTAAGGAGGCATTTATGAAAAGAAATTGGAGAAAATTACTATCACTGGTTCTGTCCGTGATGGTGATTCTGACAACAGCAGGAACACCTGTCATGGCAGCGGAGAAAAAAGCGGCTCCGACGACAGTTACAAATTGTGAAGCCAGTGGTTTCTGGACAGAGGTTTTAAGTCTGGGATTTGAAGATACTGCCTGGATGGATAAAATCAACAGTGTAACAGTTAATGAGATTCAATATACGAAAGGAACGATCAATTCCTTTGGAAGTGATACAAATCTGTGGGAAATTGGGAATGCGACCGGAACATTTGGAAGTTATAAAGCTCTGAAGATCGTAAGTCCGGGAACTTATCCGATGACGATCGCTGTGACAGCAGACGGATATGAGGATGTGACTTTTAAGGTAACGAAAGATACATCGAGTTATCCTTATACTTATACAGCGACAGTCGTAAGTACACCGTCAGGAGAAAAAACTTATACGGCAACTGCGGCAGCAGCCACAAATGGTACCGTCAGCTTAAGTGCAACGGAAGGGATTCAGGCAGGAGCAACGGTTACTGTAACAGCTACACCGGATGCAGGATATGAAGTAGAAGCGGTGAATGTTAATGGAGTGAGCGGTGCTTCTGTAGATGTGCAGAATACAGAAGGCGTTTATACATTTACAATGCCATCTGAAAATGTAACGGTAGCGGCAACATTCAGGGAAACTGCACCGGTAGAGCCGGGCAGCATTGATTTAAGCCAGGTAAGTATGGAGACTGACTTTTTTGGAAATGAGTGGCATCTGGTCTTTGCAAATGCAGATGGTTATGTGGCAGCAGTTACCGATGTTAAAGTCAACGGAACATCCTGGGAGAAATCATCTTTCAAACCGTCGGCCGGAGGAAAATATTTTATTGATACAGAAAATAATCAGATTGTATTTTCTGCGAAAGATTTCAGTGGAAGTTCAGACTCACCGGTTTTAAAAAGCGGAGATTCTGTGGCGATCACAGCAAATGGTTATGAAGATCTTTCGTTCAAATTTGTTGTAGATCAGAATGGAACGATTTCTTTACAGCCGGATGACGGACAGGGTGATCCATATGAACTTCATGTGAAGATCGATGGCTCTTTTGAGGCAGCGATTGTAGGACAGAAAGATTATGACGGAATATCCAGTGCGAGTGTTGGTGGGGCATCGGGCAATAAGAACAGTGCCGTAAAGGTTTATGGAGCAATTACGGAAAAAGGAACAGAGCCTTCAGAGAGTGACTGGGAAGAGCTGGATCATTCCTCTCAGATCAGTCTGAACGGAAGTAAGTGCAAAGTAAGCATTGTACCGGACACAGAAGCCGGAACACCGGAGAACAGTGACAGTGGTATGGAAGGTGTTTATATGACACTCAGCAGTGACCTGACACTGAATGGTACGCCAAAGGATGCAGGAACTTACAAGATTTCGGTTTCCATTACTGATATGCAGGGACGTACGGCTGTCAGCAATACACTTCCATTCCGCATTTATACAGGAGAAGAAACCCTGGCAGACCGCCTGAAAGTCGAGAATTTCAGACAGTATGAAAGTGGATTGTACGCATGGGATATCATGGAGCCATGGGCGATCAAAAATTTTGGAAGTAATGTAGACGGTGAAGAGAACAGTGTTCGTGTACCGGCAGCATTAGAAGCATGGTTCGGTTCCCATGAAAGCGGAACTTATGGATATCTTGGTTATGATCTTGCATGGAAAGAAGTGAAGAAAGGAAATATTCCTCAGACACTTTACATTCCGGCAGGATGCAGTCTGACACTGACTAATATGGAAATTCTCAGTAGTGTGCGTATTGTTGTGGAAAACGGCGGAAAGCTGACACTTTCAGATTCTGTAGTCCAGGGAATGATAGAAGTACAAAGCGGCGGTACATTTTCTATGAATTATGATTCCTTTAATCAGAAATTTACAACAGGTTCTTCAATCTGTGGACAGCTTCGTATGGAAGATGGATCGATTCTGGAAAATGCAGCAATTTATTCGCATATTAATTACCTTGCCAATGGAGATCTGACTGATCGTAGCAGTGCAGAGCCGGTTGTTACGACAACTGGAAATGTAACAGTAAAGGGACAGGTATTTATTAAAGGTGATGAGGCAGGACGTGAGGAAGGTCAGACAGCCCTTAGAGTGAAAGACGGCACATTGAATCTGGCAGACGGTGCGGTACTTGTTACTTATGGCGGTGGCGGAAATGTGCAGCTTTATGCACAGGGCGGTACAGCCATTGAACTGGATAACGGAACAATCACAGGAAATGGAAAAGTCGTTGCGATCGGTGGCGATGTACTTTGGGGTGACGGTGGAAATGCCGTGACAGGAAATGGAACTATTTCTACAAATGAAGTATTCCTTCAGGGAGCAACAGCCCGCACTTCCAATAAGGCAACACCGGGTAAGGCTCTGGAAGACGGAATCAAAGTTACCGGCTCCGGAAGACATATTGCAGATGGAACGCTGATCGGGAATGAGGTTACAAATGATCCGCTGGCAGATCTTTACTGGACAACCGGTGTAGATGCAGTTCCGCCACTGGAAAAATTTGTGACAACACCATCTACCGGTTTATTTGAGGTAACGGCAGATGTAGATTCTGTTATTTATGACGGAAATAATCAAATTCCGACTGTTACCGTAAAAGACGGAGATAAAGAGCTTGTCGCAGGAACAGATTATGTCATTACTTATGTATTTGGTGATGACGCTACAGCAAGACCGTTTGAGGGAGCAGAGTTTGTTGAAGCCGGAAAATATGTACTGACAATTACCGGAATCGGCAATTATACAGGCATGTCAAAAGAGATTATTTTCAACATTACAAAGGATTCATCCGATAATGGAAATAATTCCGGAAATGGAGATAACGGCAACAACGGAATTAATTCCGGTAAGGATAATAATTCCAATGCAGGAAATAACGGTGCCGTAGATAAGGGAAATGGTTCTGATAAGACGAATGGAAATAAAGTCAGTGCAGATGGCAAAAAGAACAGCCAGACCCAGGCAGTTACGCAGGCAAAGAGTGTGAAGACCGGAGATACCGCGGATCTTGCTCTTTGGATGACCATGCTGGTTCTTTCTTTTGGAGCAGGATTAAGCATCGTGCAGCTTACAAAAAAGCGTGAAAGATAGGGTTGTAATCTACAGGGAAAAAGAGTAAATTTAATAAAATAAGTTGATGCCAGGGTCAAAAGGTCTAAGCCCACATGAGCTTGCTCATAGGTGGGTGAAAGACCTTTTGACCCGCCCCGATAGGAGCATAAAAGTGGGATGATAATCCCACGATATGCGACTATAGGGCAGGATTGTGGGAGTGCACAGCACGGAACAATCCACAAGCATCAAGGTCGGGGGTTTTTGCCCTCGACATCATAGATTTAATGTAAACGATACTTCGAAAAAAATCAACAGCAACCGCTATCCAATATGCTGCGTTTTGATTGGGGATCTGACCCCGTTTCACGCATATCCCCGCCTCTGCTTCTCCCACATTTTCCAGTAGCGTCCCTTTTGCGCCAAAAGCTCCTGATGGCTGCCGCACTCCGTAATCCGTCCATGCTCCATGACATAGATTCGATCCGTCAGCGCCGTCACGGAAAGCCGGTGCGAAATCACGAGCACGCCCTGATCGGGATGTCCCTGCAGCAGCGTTTTGTTAAACGCATCCTCTGCAAACGGATCAAGTGAAGCCGCCGCTTCATCCGCAATCAGAAACTCCGTGTTATAATAGCAGGCGCGCGCCAGCGCAATCTTCTGTTTCTGTCCCTCTGAAAACAGGAAACCGTCCTCGCAAAATTCCCGCAACACCTGTTTTTCGACCGGAACAGAGGTCCCCTTTCGATACAAACCGCTCTCGCACAACGCGTCCGCAGCCCGGCTCTTATCTGCGTTTTCGGAAAGCGCCACGTTCTCCGCCAGAGACGCCGCATACAGCAGATTTCCGGCAAACAGCACCGTGAAATGCTTCCGACATTCCTCCCATTCTGCCTTCGTCGAAACGGCTGCTCCATCCGCAAAAATCGTCCCACTGTCCGTTTTTCCAAGTCCGAGCAAAACCTTGATGAACGTCGTTTTTCCGGCGCCGCTGTCTCCGACCAATGCGATCTTTTCCCCCTTTTTCATCTGAAAACAGATGTCCAGTAAGACTTTCTTCTCCCCGTATCCGAAATCGACATGCTCCATCGAAATCTCTGAAATCATCCTACTGTCCGCTGCCATGGATTCCTGGTTTTTGTCATTCGACACTTCTCCGTTTTGTTCGCAAAAATCAATAAATCCGTCGATGTATCCGGCATACTCCCCGGCTCTTCCCGCCATCTGCTCAAACAGCACGGACAGCGCATACAGGATGATGTGCGTCCCGTTCAAAAGCGCCGCAAAATCGTCCAGTCCGATCGTCTTTTTCCAGAAAAAACAATATCCCAGATACGCGATCATCAAACAGTCGATAAACAGAAAATCGCTCCCGATCTCCCGCCCGAACGCAATTGGAAAAATACGTCGATTCCACTGTTTCGTCTGCTCCGCCTTTTGCGAAAAGCTGTCCTGATCCCGTTTTACGAAAAATGGCAGGCAGCCCAGAATCCGCCCCTCTGCTGCATATTCCTTTCGCAGAAAAATCCGTAAATAGTTCTGGTGCAATGCATCTTTTTTGTTCTGTTCATCCCGCTTTGCGTTCGTTTTTTCCACCAGACTTTTGACACAGAAACGGCTTGCCACAAACGCCAGCAAAACGAACACAACGATCATCTGATCCATGCGGATATAAATGACGACCGCTACCGCACCAGCCAGAAAACTGCCGAACAGCTGCCGGTAAAATTCCAGCGTTTCCTCCATTTTCGTCTGTGTAAACTGCAACGCCCTGCGGTATCCGTGAAAGTATGATTCTTCGTTATATTTTCTGCAATCTGCGTCCAGCATGATCCGGTACAGCCTGCAATTTAGTTTGTATTCCAGCCGTTCCTTCCACTGAGGATAAATGCGTTCAAAGTACCAGTGCCACAAAAAGCTCACCGACAGCTGGTACACCAGAAATCCTCCCAGCACCCACGCTGCCCGTATCAGATCACGCCCCATCAGCGCGCCGATCATCCATTTCAAAACAAGGACATTCGCCAACACATCCGCCAGGTCATATGCGCCCGTCAGCACAATTTCCAGTAAAAACAGCCCCGGTGCATCCAGAAAGCGGAGCTTCTGCAGCCGCAGATGACTTTTCAACCCGTTAAACCGCATCGTTTTCCCCCTCCTGTGCAAAATACTGCCGTCGCTGCGTCGTAAACATCCTGCAGTAGTCGCCGCCCTTTTCCATCAGCTCTTCGTGCGTTCCATGCTCTGCAATCATTCCGTTTTTCAGATATAAAATCTGATCTGCCTGCCGTGCAAAGGATAACCGATGCGTCACGAAAATCAACAGCTTTCCCTTTGTCGCTTCCAGCACTTCCTGCAAAATATCCGCTTCTGTCAGCGGGTCTAAAAATGCTGTCGGTTCATCCAGAATTACCGCATCGAAATCGCCTGCAAACACCCTGCACAGAGCAAGCCGCTGTCCTTCCCCGGCGGAAAACATGGCTTTTTCCCCTTCTTCAAACAGCTCCACTGCAGTATGAATGCCCTGCGGAAGACTTTCGATTTTTTCTTCCAGACCGACTTTCCGCAGCGCTTCCCAGACAAGCGGCTCGTCCTCTTTTCTGCATTCCCGCAGCAAAACATTCTCCGCCACGGTCGCCGGATACAGCCGGTAATCCTGCAGTAGCGCAAACACGTTTTTCCCGATTCCGGTTCGGCTGACTGCCCCATTTCTGTACAGTTTCCCGGTAAAATCCGGATAAAGCCCCAGCAGCACTTTCAGGAAGGTGGACTTTCCTGCGCCATTCTCCCCGACCAGCACAACGCGTTCCCCTTTTTTCGCTAAAAAGCTGATATCATGCAGTCCAGCCGTCCCGTTCGGATAAGTAAACGAAAGCTGTTTCGCCTCAACAGACTGCAGAATTTCTTCCTGCGTTTCGTCCTTTTGTGCCGGTTTTTCTTCGGCAAAAAAGTTCAGAAAATCCTCTACATAAAGCAGATTCTCCGTAAAACGTGCATACTCTGTTCCAAGACGAACCAGTTTCGCATTCAGGTTTGCAATCGATAATACCAGCACGGAATATTCCGAAACCGGAAGTCCCTCCTGCGTCCAGAATTTCCACAGCGCATAAATATTTCCTGCAGTAAATGCGAACGTCGCGCCGAGATTATCCGCCAGAAAACCGAGCAATACCAGCGTTCCGCCCTTTTCCCGAGCAAGCGTACAATTTCCCGTTTCCGCCTCCCGGTTTAAATGATCCAGAATGCTGTAGGCATCCGAAGTGCGCAGCTCCTCCATATTTTCATGGAAGAAAAATTTGCGCCATACATACGCCTTTTTCCGGTCATGGACACTTTTTTCCACTTCATAATCATGCCGCACTTCCCCCTGTCTGCGCAGCACCATCGTCAGCAGAAATGGCGCAATTGCCACGACAAACAGAACCGGATCAAGCGTCGCCAGATAGGTCAAAACTGCCACAAGCGCCGACGCCAGCCGAACCGTATTTCCGATATTTCCCATGATTTTTTCATAAGTCGCAGATGCATGATTGGCAAGATATTCCAACCGGTTCAAAAACGCCGTTTTCTCATAAGAGGCATACGGCACTGCAGTTGCACGTTCCTCGATCCGGTGCACAATCCGCCCTTCCTGCAAAATATCCGCCTGTTCGCTGTAGCATTCCCGATACCATCTGCTCACGCCCCGAAGTGCCAGATTGATCCCACAAAAAAACAGAAGCCCTGCGAAAAAGCGTTTCCCGTCCCCCTCCTGCAGACAGGAAATATAAAAGCTCACTGCGAAAATATTGACCACAAATTCCCGCACACCTTCCAGCACATGAATCAGGATATGCAGAAAAATCCGTCCTTTCCCCAATCCGATGAGCCGGATGATTATACCGGCACCCTTTGAGCCACCTGTCCGGAGTTTGAGAGCCACCCTACCGGCTCATCAAAGCCATACATTCCGGTAATTCAGAGCCACTTTCAAGGCTCTATTACATAAATTCCTTTATACTGTAGATACACACTTTTTGTGTGAATACAGATAAAGGAGGTCACACATATGACCAAATATCGAGAAATCCTTCGACTGAAAAGTCTGGGATTCAGCGAACGAAATATCGCAGCAAGCTGCGGTGTTTCAAGAAACACGGTTGCCAAAGTTACAAAGCGTGCAGAAGAGTTACAACTCAAATGGCCTTTAGACTTTGATATGACCGATTCTGTCCTTGATAACCTTATGTTTCCAAAGGACAAGTCAGCTACGAAGAAACGTATGCCTGACTATGACTACATCCGGAAAGAACTTCTCCGGAATGGAGTTAACAAAAAACTGTTATGGGTGGAATACTGTGAAGAATGCCGCATGAGCGGTGAGGAACCTCTGATGTATTCCCAGTTCTGCTATTACATCCAAAAGGATGAAGAAAAACGCAGAGCCACTATGCATATCCCCAGAAATCCCGGCGAACAGATCGAAGTGGACTGGGCAGGTGATCCGGCTCACATCATTGACCCGGATACCGGTGAAATCACCGAAGCATGGCTATTTGTTGGTGTGCTTACTTACAGCCAGTATGCTTTTGTGGAAGCGTTTATGAATGAACGTACCAATAACTGGATCAAAGCCCATAACCACATGTATCAATTCTTTGGCGGTGTCACTCCCATGCTTGTATCTGACAACTGCACAACTGCAATTAATCATCAGAAGAGCGACTGGTACACACCTGCATTGAATACTACATACCATGAAATGGCAGAACACTATAACGTTGCCATCATTCCGGCAAGGGTCCGGAAACCCAAAGATAAACCTAATGTAGAAGGTTCTGTCGGTAAGATATCCACCTGGATTACGGCAGCCCTTCGAAATGAACAGTTTTTCTCACTTGCAGAATTAAATGCAGCTATCAGAGAAAAACTGGATGCCTACAATGCTCGAAAATTCCAGAAAAAGGAATGTAGCAGGCTTAGTTTATTTCTTGGGGAAGAAATGCCATTACTGGCTCCGTTGCCTGCTACACCCTTTGAACTTTGCGAGTGGAAACAAGCCACCGTCCAGTTCAATTATCACATCGCAGTAGACAGGATGTACTACTCCGTGCCTTTTCAGTATATCAAAGAAAAGGTTGATGTGCGTATAACAGAAACAACGATAGAAATATTTTTTAATCACAGCCGAATTGCATCCCACAGACGACTTTACGGACGCCCAGGGCAATACTCCACGGTAACTGAGCACATGCCTGCAGACCATCAGAAATATCTGGAATGGAACGGAGACCGTTTCCGCAAATGGGCTGATTCAATTGGGATTAACACAAGTAAAGTAGTTGATGCAATACTTACCTCCGGCAGAGTGGAACAACAATCCTACCGTAGCTGTATGGGACTCCTGAAGCTTGCAGAGAAGTATTCTCCTGCAAAACTGGAAGCCGTGTGTACAAAAGCACTGACGTTCAGTTCACGTCCCAGCTATAAGAGTATCAAGAATCTTCTGGTATCCATGAAGGATGATCCGGAAGAAAAGATGCCTGGCAACCGTTCCACAGAAAACACAAAACCACGAGGCATTACCAGAGGTGCCCGTTACTACGGAGGTAAAAATTCATGATAAATCAAAGTACAATTGACAAACTGATTGAAATGCGTCTGACTTCAATGGCAGATGCTTTCCGCATCCAGATGGATGACCTGGCAATGAAAGAAGTACCATTTGAGGATCGTTTCGGAATGCTGGTGGATGTTGAATACACCAACCGAAAAAACAACCGTTTAAAACGATTAATAAGAAATGCGGAGTTGGAACAGCCGGATGCCAGTATAGCTGCAATAGACTATACTTCCGGACGCAAACTCAACAAATCTTTGATCACGCAGCTTGCCACCTGTGAATACATTGCAGAATACCGAAACATTTTTATTACCGGTGCAACTGGCAGCGGAAAAACCTATATGGCCTGTGCTTTTGGTATGGAAGCATGTAAGCAGTATTACACAGTAAAGTATGTACGTCTTCCTGATCTGCTTTTAGACTTGCAGGCAGCACGAGCAGATGGCAACTTTGTAAATGTACTGAAGAAATATACAAATCCGCTTCTATTGATTATCGATGAATGGTTGTTACTGAAACTAACCGAATCAGAAGCACGCGATCTCTTTGAACTCATCCATAAGAGGCGCAAAAGAAGCTCTACTATCTTTTGCTCACAGTATCGTGAGTCAGAATGGTATCAGCAGATCTGTGGCGGTGAAAGTACCCTTGCAGATGCAATCATGGATCGCATATCTTACGATTCATACAAAATCGATATTGAAAGTACGGATCCATCCAAAGATATCTCAATGAGAGAAGTCTATGGACTTGATCCGGCACAGGCAAAATAATAATTCAATGGAGTGGCTCCGTTAGTCCGGACAGGTGGCTCACGCCACACCGGACTGGCGGCTCCGCCGCACCATAATAATCACCGGAGATATTGTATGTATTTCTGAATCATTGTCTCCCCCAGTTATATCAAACAATAGAATGCACGCTCTGCGAGCATTCTATTGTCATGAATCAAAACCCCGGCGCGTAGTGAAATATTGTATGGAGCATGTAAGAAAACTGCTTCATGATACCTTCCCCCTCTGTTAAACAACGTAATTCTCCGCCTGTGCTTTCCACATCCGGCTGTAAAGTCCGCCTGCCGCAAGCAGTTCCTCATGCGTTCCAACTTCGGCAATCCGACCTTTCTCCATCACCAAAATCCGGTCAGCCAGGCGTGCAGAAGCGAGCCGGTGTGTTACGATCACCGCTGTTTTTCCCTTTACCATCTGTAAAAATTTCTCATACACAGCGCTTTCTTCCACCGGGTCGATTGCCGCAGTCGGTTCGTCCAGCACAATCAGGTCATGCTCCCGGTACTGTCCCCTCGCAATCGCCACCTGCTGCCAGAGCCCTCCGGACAGGTCGATTCCCTCAAACTCCCGCGACAGCATCAGTTCGCTGCACTGCGCAACTGCTTCCGGCTTTAAGCCCGTTCGCTCCAGCAGCGGTTTGACCGGTGCATTCTTTTTCGGGTCACTGATCGTCACGTTGTCCTGCAGCGTCATCTGGTATCTCATGTAATTCTGGAACACGGCAGAGCGCCCGATACAGCCGTCCTGCGTGGCTTCCTGTTCCGCGCCGCACGGCTGCGTCACTGCTCCATCCTCCACTGTCACAGCCCCTTGTGTCGGCGGGTACAGCCCCAGAATCAGCTTTGCCAACGTCGATTTTCCCGCTCCGTTCTCCCCGACAATCGCCAGGTGCTCTTTTTCCGGAATCGTCAGGTTCAAATGCTCAATCGAAGGCTCCTTTGCGCTGGGATAGGTAAACGAAACATCCGAAAACTGCATCGCCTTTCCCATCCGTGGCACGTCCTTCCAGCTCCTGCCCGGGTCTTTTTCCAGGAATGCCACATAGTTCTCCACCGCCGGCAGACTGCCTACTGCACTTCCAAGAAATCCACAGACCAGTGCAAATACCATGTCAAATAACGAATTTAACGCATAGTATACTGCCGCAAATGCACCGACCGAGATGCTTCCCTTTAAAACGCTCACCACTAAAATCAGCACCGCGCCCAGATACCCGATCATCCCGACCGTCTGGTTGATGGCATCCAGCCCGTTCGCCTTTGTGCGGACTGCCGCCTCTTTTTCACACAGCTGTTGCTGCTCGGCTTTCATCTTTCCAAAGAAAAACGGCACAGCGCGCAGCACCCTCGTCTCCTTGATAAATGCAAGGTCTGTCAGGCACTTCCGGTAGCCCTGATATTTCCGTCTGACCGGCGCTGCCGTATCTTCATAGCTATAAAAAATATTTCTCTGCATGTACAGTGTCACGATGGACGGCACAAACGAAATCACGATACATAACAGCAGCACCGGGTTCAGGGATGCCGCATAAATCGCAAAAAATACCAGATACGGCGGAACCATGTCGATGATGCCGATCATATGGAACATGAAAACATTCGCATCGTCCCGCCCAGCCTGTGCCTTCTGGATTTCATCCAGCGACTCGTTCTGCTCGAATGCCAGCGGGAAAAGCTTCGAAATCTTCTCGTTAAATTCATAACGATACGTCTCGTCACAGATTTCCAGAAATTCCGTCAGTGCATAGTTAAACAGCGTATTCAACAGCTGATAGCCTATAATCCCACACACATAAAAAGCGGTCGCAGCGATCAGCGCTGCCTCAAACCGTCCCTTTCCAACAGAAGCGATCAGCTCATTCACAAAATTCGAAAGCAGCAAGGTATTTGCGCCCATCACGACTGACTGCGAAATGCCCAGCACATTGATCAGGATAAACCGCAGCGGCGCTGCATGAAATGCCATCGGAAACATGACGCGCACGGTATGGAAAAATCTTCTTTTTTTCACAGATACCACCTCCTCTGCGTTTCGTACATTTCGCAATAGATGCCGTTTTTCGCCATCAGGTCTTCATGGGAGCCCTGCTCCATCGCCTTTCCGTCCTCAATCGCGATAATCCAGTCGCAAAGGGACGTTGCACCCAGCCGGTGCGTAATCATAATCGTTGTCGTATCCTGATACAGCTTCAAAAACTTTTGGTAAATCTGCTGCTCCCGCACCGGGTCGATCGCCGCGGTCGGCTCGTCTAAAATTTTCAGTTCTGCATCCTGATAATACAGGCGCGCCATCGCGATCCGCTGCCACTCACCGCCGGACACGTCCACGCCGTCCTCTGCGATTTTTCCAAGTACCGTGTCCATGCCCTGCGGCAGCTTTTCCAGCACATTGTCCAGTTCGGAGGTTTCCGCCGCTTTGGCAATTTTTGCCCGCTGCCCTGCATCCGCGCCGGGCGCGATATTGTCCGCTACCGAGACCGGATACTTCGCATAATCCTGGAACAGCACGCCGAACAGCTTCCAGATCTGCTCCCTCGAAAACGTCTCGATCTTTTCCCCATTTAACAAAATCTCACCGGAATCCGGCTCATACAAGCGTAAAATCAGCTTTACAATCGTCGATTTGCCGCAGCCGTTGCGCCCGACAAACGCGTAGTGGTGCCCTTTTTCGATCCGAAAGCACATATCCTTTAACACCATCGCTTCGGTGTTCGGATAATGGAACGAAACATGGGAAAATTCCAGCGACTCAAACGAAAGCACTGCGCTACTGTCCGGTTTTTCCTCATATTCCGGCAGCTCCAAAATACGTTTCATGTCGCCCAACAGCTGTCTGCCCTGCTCCATCTCCTTGAGCATCCCCGGTAGCTGCCAGGTCAGGTTCTGCGCCATTGCCATAAAGGACGCCACCAGCGAAACGAAAACACCGACGGAGGTATTGCCCTGCACAACCGGGAAAATCAGCGCAAAGATCACCAGAATCGACAGCGCGATCGCCAGAAATCCGCCCATGTTCATGCCGATGAACCACCAGCGTCTCGCTTTCCGCTCCCGCAGCCTTGCGGTCTGTCTTTCTCTTAAGAAAATCCCGTTGACCCAATCGCCAAACCCGAACAGAACTCGTTCATTTGCCGCGTCGCGGTTCCCCAGAATTTCTTCCGCGTAAGCCGCTTTCCGCTTTCCAAGCGTGACCTCTTTTTTCGCCTCATACTGCTTCTGCCCGCCTTTTACCGCAAAGAACCCGAAGCCGACCAGCAGCACCACGATGACCGGCGAAATCCAGACCGGAGCCTGCGTAATCAGCCACACGACCAGACAGCCGTTGGAAATCAGGAAGCAGACCATCGAAAAGCCGCTTTCCAGGACTCCGTTTAGCACTTCCTCCGGGTCCTTCGATACCCGCTCCAGCGCGTCCTGAATCTCCGTATTCTCCAGAAATCCATACGGAATCCGCGAAATTTTCCCAATCATCCTCTCATCCAGATATGGAAAAAGCACCTTCCGCTGGTGAATCCGCATCCAGGTATCCAAATTTCCGCCAAGCCGCTGGCACAGGATCAAAGCCCCCAGCAGGCAGGCGTCCCGGATCGCCTCTTCCATCCGCTGGTTTAACACCAGGTCGATAAACCGCGCGCTGACCAACATTGTTAAAAACGGCAGCAACGCAGATACGATTTTTTCAAGGAATCTCCCTATTACCAGAAATTTCCCCGGCGCATGCCGAAACGACATGCCGATTTCCCCTTGTTTCATTTGTACAGTCCCCCTTACTAAAACAGGCAATTTAGCCCCTCCTGTTTTGTTATCTTATTCTACCAGCTTCATAGACATTTTAGAGTTCTTTTATTGCTTTTTCCCGGGGCATTTTTCCAAAGGTCAGATACCAACACCAATCTGAAATGCCTCTTAAAAAAAGTTTTAATAAACTGTCAATTTAACTGCGCCAGGAACAGCTTCGCATATTTTCCTTGCTTTTCCATCAACTCCTGATGCGTGCCTTGTTCTGTGATCGAACCGTTTTCCATATAAAAAATTCTATCACAGGCAGTGATCGACGCCAGTCGGTGCGAAATCATCAGGATTGTCTTGTCTTTCAGATAAGAAAAGACAAGATCATAAAATTCTTTTTCGAAACGAATATCCATTGCAGCAGTCGGCTCGTCCATAATCAGAATATCATGGTTTTCATAAAAAATGCGTGCAAGCGCAATCCGCTGCCGCTCTCCGCCGGAAAAATCGATTCCGTCCGCACAGAATTCTTTCGAAATAATTCCATCCAGCCGATCTGCTGCTTTGGGAATCCTTGCACAAACCAGGGCGTCCCGGACTTTTTCCAGATCGGGATTCTGATTCATCGAAACATTTTCTGCAATCGATGTGGCATACAGGTTGAAATCCTGGAACAGCGTCGAATAAGCGCTTCTGTAAGTGCGGGTATTCATCTTTTCTACAGGCATTCCATTATATAAAATCTCCCCGCTGCTGCAGTCATAGAGCCGGAGCAGCAGCTTTACCAGCGTCGTCTTGCCAGATCCGTTTTCGCCTACAAACGCGACCTTTTCTCCTTTTTTAATTTCAAACCGGACGTTCTTTAATCCAAACTTGTTATTTTCATACTGAAAGCAAATATCCTGCACCTGAAGCGTTTCAAATGGCGCTGCAGATTGTCCCGGTTCTTTCTTTTCAATTTCAGGTTCCATGTTTTCAACTGTCCGGAACCGTTCGATCAGCGTTCCGTTTTCTGCAAATACAGCGATCTGCGCAGAAAGGCTTTCCAGGCTGAACTGAATCTGATTGCAGGCATTGAGCACCGCGACAAAACCGGAAGCTGTCATGGTATTCCAAACGAGTGTTTTGACTGCCAGATACAACGATGCGAAAAAGTCAATCAAAAGGCAGGAACCTCCAATCGTTTCCAACGCCGTCAGCCGTCCGATTTTTCCGCCCTGTTTTCGGATCAGGACAGCTTTTTCCTCTGTATTTTTACGATATCGTTCCAAAACCGTCTGTTTCATCCCGGATGACCGAATGTCCTTTGCATACTCCGGCAGATAGAGCACACGTTTGAGCATCGAGGCTTCTTTTTCCTTTAATTTTACCGCCGTATCATACGATACCCGTCCGGATACCATTTTTTGATTCATCCAGAAGCTGAACCCGAACGACACAGCAGCCACAACCGGTACAATCCAGTCCGCCCCGATCACGGAAACACAGGTCAGGACAAGCGTCAGGACAGATTCCAACAGGTTCAGAAAATTTCCGACGACCTGAACTGCCCTTTTTGAGCATTCTTCTCCCGCCAGCGTAATCGCGCTGTAATAGCTTTCCGTATCATAGCTTTGCAAATCAACCGTCCGCATTTTTTCGAACAATTCCCGCTGCAGAGACTGTACCAGCTTTTCCTGACACACCGGCTGATAGCGATTCTCGAAAAAACTCTGAACCGCATAAGTGGCTCCTACGATCAAAAACGAGATTCCGATAAACGTCAGAATAAATGCCAACGTTTTTTTCTGTTCCATACAGGAAATGATATATGCCAGAAAAATAACCCGTAAAAAGGAAGTCCGCACACTGACGACAACTCTCATCAGCGCCGACAGCACGACAAATCCCGGCTCTGCTGACATGGCTTTTCCGAACAAATAAAAATTATTCCGGACGATCGTTTTCCGTTTTTGCCGACTCGATTTCCTCCTGCCCATACAGCTTTTGCTGTAGCTGATACATTTCATAATAATGCCCCTTCTTCTCCATCAGCTCACAATGATTCCCCTCTTCTACAATCGTTCCCTTATCAAATACCAGAATACGATCCGCGAGCTGCGTCGTAAACAGTCTGTGCGAAATAAACAAAATCGTCCGCTCCGGCGATGCCAGCGTCTGCATGACATACCGGTTGATTTTCCGTTCCGTCAAAGGGTCCAGCGCGCTCGTCGGTTCATCCAGAATTACGAACGGATACCGGTTCGCAATAATCCGCGCCAGCATCAGCTGTTGGCTTTCCCCACCGGACAGCACCAGTCCGTCATCCGCAAATTCCCGGGAAATCGACTGATCCAGGTTTCTGATTTTTTTGCGTACTTCCAGCTGGTTTACCGCATTCTGAATTTCTTCCTCCGACAGTTCTTCCCCAGCCCGGATATTATCCCGGACAGACATCGGAAACAAATGAAAATCCTGATGGATTACCCCGAAAAACTTTGTCAGATCTGCTTTTGTATACTGACTGATCTCGGTTCCGTTTAATAAAATCTCCCCCTCTTTTCCAACAAATAACCCGGATAAAAGGTTGGTAAACGTCGTCTTTCCTGCACCATTTTCTCCGACAACCGCGATGACTTCTCCGTTTCGGATCGTTACGTTTACATCGTGCAGGGCACGCTTTGCATCCGTTCCTTTCTGATAAGAATATCCGACATCCACAAAAGAAAGCTCAAATCCATTGGAGCAGTCCAGATGCCTGTCTCCTGTTTCCGTTTTCTGATAGGTTTCGCAGTATTCCTGATATTCCCGGATATAAAGCGACGCTTCCTTGATCGCAATCAGCTCGTCAAAGAACCATTCCAGATCCCAGCCAAACGTCGTAATCGACTGCGCAATTCCGATAAAATCACCGATCAAAAGCATATGTCCGGTCAGAATCCGCACGACAACATAAGCGATCGGCAGCATAATTACCAGTCCATCGCTGATCAGCAGTTCGACAAAGTTCAAAAATCCGATCTTTTTTCCAAACTTTCTGCAGATCGCTATCGTCTCTGATACGCCCGCTTCATAAATACTCTGGACAATCTGGGAAACCGAGGTCGTCCGCAGTTCTTTTGCATACTGAGGCAGATAAAATACCCGCTTCGCATATTCCTTTTTTCGCGTCGGAAAGGTCAGCGCCTGGTTGAATGCATGCCTGTACTTTGCGCCCTTTGCCCCGACCACATAGGAATAAAACAGCGGCAGAACCGACAGCACGATCGCAAACCAGTCCACCTTCCCGATATAGAACAAAATCAGTACGAACGCTTCTACCAATCCGAACAACGTTCCGATCGAATTCCAGACCTGCAGAATATTTTTTGCCGTATTGTCCAAAAGACGCTGATATAAATTCAGAAATTCCGGCTGGCAATACTGATCATATGGCACATCCGCTGCCCTGTCCGAAATCGTCTCATACAGATACTGTTCGAGCTTTGTCTGAAACACAGGGGTATAAACATTTTTGAAATACTGGTCGCCAAAATGAAACGCAACATTGATCGCCAACATGCCAAGCAATACCCACAAAACAGCAGTCAGATTCCGGTCAGTCTCAACGTGTACCAGAATCAGACGCAGGAAATAAACGCCGTAAAAGACGTTTAATAACTGTTTGAGCAGGTTATAGATGATGCAGATAAATGTGCTCTTTTTATCTATTTTGAAAATGGTGCGGAAATAGGTTTGAAACATCTGTATTATTATTCACTCCTAAACATTATTCAAAATGTACTAAGACTGCATTGTTTTTTCCTGGTATACTCTATTATATTTCCACTTTTTATTGCCTCATCCTCAAAATAAAGCAACATATTGTTTTTTATTTTTACATCTGTAACTTCTTTTTTATAATTCTGTACTATAAAATCATTAAATTTTTCATCAAATTTTTTCTTAGTATATACCATTCAAAATTTCCTCTTTATATCCATTTAAAGCACAAATTAAAAAAAATTACTCATCCTTATATTTGCGAAGTGTTTCTAATTGTTCATCCATTTCCTCCTGATAATATCTCCCCAGACATGTAACATTCACAGACACCAAGGAGGCCACTATAACAATTTTATAAACATACTTAAGTGCTTTCTTTATATATTTATTCATTTCCAAATCCTCCACTTTTTCTTATATTATACCACCGATTTTCTTCTTTTTTCTATATGTAAAAAACAACCAATTACATGTAAAAATTAACACTATAAATTATTATTAGCAAATGCTTGAATATTACGGTTCAAATGTACCCCTGTTCCGAAGGAACGGATACCGGCAGTCCGGTGTTATGAATCGCCCGGAATACTCAAATCTTTCTAGCATGAATTATCTATATGATGTTTTCAGTTTGATTATGTTGCAAAATTCAGCCTATGGTACTTGTTTATAAAACAGAAAAGAAAGTGTGTAAGCTTTGAATGAATTATTTTCTCAGCTCACACACTTTATTCTTAAAAATTATAATAGTCATTAATCATATTCAATAAAAAATTTTTAATTTTCATATCTAATTTTCCCAATTTTTCTTTCGCACTCTCATATTTTATTTCATCTATTTTTTTACCTTTCTCTGCCCAAATGGATAACCTATTAATAATTTGCTCTTGCAATATAATATACTGATATTCTATTTCTGATAAGTTTCGTTCACTGATATTTAATCTCTGACATGCTATATGTAAAATTTTAAAAAAGCCTTTTTAGGAAGCACGTATATTCGTCTCAGACTAACAGAAAAATCTTTCTCTTTTAATAAACTTAACTTTTCAGAAACAATATCCATTTGCTCAATAAAATTATTAATTTGAAAATTACCATTTTTCAATATATCTTCAATAATATTAATATATGATACTCTTTTTTCACCACTTTCTATTTTTTGCACAGTAAATATTTTATGTAGAAATTCTGTATCATCACACAGCCTTTCATATTCTTCCCACATTTCTTTTAAAATACTGTCTTTTATCCATAGTCTAAAAAATCCATATCCACTTCCTTGATATCTTGCCCCACTTCTTTCTATGTGCGCAACATCCCTAATACAAATTGTGGGACACCTTTTATTATAGCCTGTTACCAAAATTCCATGTAACGAATCATATTTTTTATCTCCGTACCCCTGATCATATACCAGCGATTGTCTTCTTAAATACAGTATGGACACTATCCCACTTTCAATATTTTTCTTTAGTGTCTTTATAAATTGATCCGTTTCCACTACTTGTTCTACTATTTTTAAATTAATTTTACTCAATATATAATTTCGCATCTCTAGAAACGAACCATATAATGGATAACTCCAATTGGTGAGGTATATGATATAAAAACTATACATATAGTAATAATCTAAATCATATATTCAAGCACATGCCGCAATTGGTTGATCAATACACGATAGTTCATCTGCATTAAATAAATCATCAAAAAAACCAATATTAAGATCAAATTGCCCTCTTTCTTTTAAAATTTGTTCCATTCTCTTTTCCTCTACACTTTATAATACTGCGCCTGAGCCTGCCATAGCTGCGCATAGAGCCCGTTTTGGGAAAGCAGCGCTTCATGCGTTCCGCTCTCCGCTATTTTCCCGTTATCCAGAACAAAAATCCGATCGCTGAACTTGCAGCTGGAAAGTCTGTGGGAAATGTAAACCGCAGTCTTCCCCTTGACGATCTCATCAAAGCTCTCATAAACCCTGCTTTCTGAAACAGGATCAAGCGCCGCAGTCGGCTCATCCAGAATGCAAATCTGACCGCCCTTATAAATCGCCCTTGCGATCGCAATCTTCTGCTCTTCTCCTCCGGAAAACGAAACGCCATCCTGCTCGTATTCCGGATATACCACGGTTTCCAGACCTTTCTTTAGTTTATTCAGACGTTCCCCAAAGCCTGCCAGCTGCAGCACCTCTTTTGCACGCTCTGCTTCATACTGCTCAGAAGCGGCTACATTTTGCCCAAGCGTCAGGGACAACAGGGAATAATCCTGAAAAACGATCGCAAAAATCTTCTGCCACTCCTTCAAATCATATTCCCGGATATTTTTGCCGTTCCAGAGGATTTCTCCCTCCTCCGGCTCATACAGCCTGCAAAGAAGCTTTACGAGCGTCGTTTTCCCGCTTCCATTCTTCCCGACCACTGCGATTTTCTCAGACGGCTCGATTTTCAAACTGACATGATCCAGAACCAGCTCTTTTGTCCCCGGATACCGGAAAGAAACATTCCGAAACTCAATCACCCCTTTTGTCATCTCTGTGAAAGAATCTCCCTTTGTTTTCTTTGCTTCCAGGTTCAGATATTCCAGGGTACTTGCGATCCTGCCAACATCCGTCCGAAATTCCCCTGCCAACCGGATGGATGCTGAAATCGACATACATGCCTGAAAAATTGCCTGCGCATACCGCAGCACCATGCCGACCGTGATCGTCCCGGCAATTGCCAGCGCCAGCACGCAATAATAGGAAACACACAGCAAAATTCCCTGAATCATGCCAGTTCCAAGCCCGCCTGCACTATTGATTCTGGCAATGGTAAATACATTTTTCCTGACGCCTTCCCGTTCTGTATTGATCGTTTTCTGGATCATTTTCTTCGCACGGTACATAAAAATATCTTTCAAAGACTGTGCCCCGATCGCACCGCTTCCGCCTTCATCCATATACCAGAAGCGGCTGTTCTTTTCTGCCTGAGTCATTTGATTCATCGCAGCAGATTCTTTCTTCTGATACCATTTGGCATAAACCGACGCGCCGACCACAGCCAGACCAATATTGAACAGAAGCGCTGCCGCAACCTTCCCCGCCGCGCTCCCGGAAACCTGCATTGCAAGCGGAATCAGCATAATAACCGAACCAAGCAGTTCGAACCCGGAATTGCAGAGGTTGCAAAACTTATCTGCGACTCCAAAAAATCCGCTTCCCCAGCTTCGGTCTGCCAAAATCCTCGCCCGCATTTCCTTTGCATAATCCGATTCCAGATCAGAAAAAGAAATATTCAGGGTATTTACCGGAACAAGCGTCTCAAAACGCATGGCAATCTGATAGCTTCTGGTTTTCATCTCCTTTTCCAGAAGCGCTTTTACACCTTTCAAAAGCCAGATTCCGACCAGTCCAACAACTGCTATAGAAACCGGATCTGCAGAATTTTCCCTGTAAACCAGCAAATCCAGAATTCTGGCAACCAAAAGTACCGGCAGATAAAAAAGCAGGGCATTCAATCCTCCCTGAAGAATCACAATTACAGGGAACTTCCGATCCATCGCCCAAAGCAATTTTATTGTATCCCGAACAGGAACTTTTCGTTTTTCTTTCATTGCTGTTCCTCCTCCCTGTAATACCGGCTCTGAATTTCATAGAGACGCGCATACATTCTGTTTTGCGCCATCAGTTCTTTATGGGTTCCGCTTTCCTGTATTTTCCCGTCTTTTAGCAGAATGATACGATCCATAAATTGTGTGCTCGCAAGCCTGTGGGAAATATAGATACAGGTTTTCTCTTTTCCAAGTTCCCGGAATTTTTCATAAACTTCACTCTCCGCAATTGCATCCAGCGCTGCTGTCGGCTCGTCCAGAATCCAGATCTGTGCCGATTTATGATACAGCATCCTCGCCATCAGAAGTTTCTGCGCTTCTCCACCGGACAGGGAAATTCCATCCCCGGATACCGCCTTTGTCATCTGGGTCAGAATTCCGTTTGGCTCCTGCTTTATCCGCTCCGAAAGTCCCGCCTGTTCCAGAGCTGCCCAGACCTGATTCTGATCCGTCTCTTCCAACGGTTTCAACGAAACATTCTCCGCTACGGTATATGGAAGAACCAGCGCATCCTGAAACAATACAGCAACCTGATCCCGGATAAAATCTGCCTGTCCTCTGGAAACCTCCGTCCCCTGTATGGTAATTTTCCCGGACGAAACCGGATACAGACCGCATAGAAGCTTGACCAGCGTTGTTTTGCCAGCCCCATTTTCCCCGATCAGCGCAAGCTTTTCCCCTTTCCGGATGTTCAGATTCAGTCCGTCAATTACGAACCTGCCTGCATTATACCCAAACGACACATCCTGAAAGGAGATCTCCTCCGCTGCCCGCGCGCATTCCACTTTTTGCGTACATTCCGTTTTCTGCTGTCCAGCAGGCGCTTCGCCCTCCTGCATGTATGTCCGGATTTTTTCGATTCCCTTGCTTCCGGTCTGCAGCTGACTATAGCTATGTACAAATACCGTAACAAAATTGGAAAACTGCATCGCAATACCATAATACAGGACAAATTCAGCCGCCGAAATTTCCTGCGCAGCGCACTTTTGAATCAGATACAGAAATACCACAATATCCCGTACACAGGCGATCGCGCCCTCCAGCATTCCGGAACGCGCAAGTACAGAAAAGTATTTTTTCTGCAGCTGTACCAGGCTTTTCAGACACCCGTCTATTTTCCCGGAAACAACCTCTGACAACTGATACAGGCGCATATCTTTACCGTATTTTTCATTCTGCGCAGCCCCGATAAAATAGAAAAAGCGTCGGTTTTCCCCAGCCTGCTCCTCCAGAAGTCTCTGGTACGCTTTTTCATTTTTATGACAGACAACATATCCTGCTGCGGATAACAAAAGCAACACGAAAAACAGTCCCGGCTGCAGACCAAAGATTGCCCCTCCGAACAACACGAAGGAGCCAATACACACGCACAGATCCAGAATGCCTTCCAGAAATATGCGAAAATCACTTCCCCACAGGGCAGTCTGCCGCGCCATCCCGTATGCTTTCTGTCCCTCTGTGCTCTCTGCATAAGCGCAGGCTTTATCAAAACGTTTTAAAAAGATTTCATACAGAAAATCCCGGCACAAAAACAGCTGCCGCATTCCCCTCCCGGAAGACGCCATCTGCTGCAGTCCATAAACACAGACCGCAACAAGCCCTGCCGCCGCCAGCTGCGCTGCATCTGCCTTTCCGGTGGAAATTCTGGAAACCACAAACGCCGGAAACCAGACAGCGACCACAGAAATTCCCAAAGACGACAGAACACATAAAATCAGGTAGCAAAGCAACCCCCGATGCTTTTGCCAGATTTTCTGAAATACAAAAGAAATATTTTTTATCATTCTATCACTCCCTTATATATTTCATTACTTAGCTTATCAGCTCAATAAATTTATTAAACTTTTCATCCAACGTTTTATCAGCAAAAGATATACTTGTATTGATTTTTTCATATAATTTATAACAACAATTTGCTTTAAAAAGACAGCTTGAACATTCAAAACACTTTGGAACAAATATACCATCTTCTCGAATTTTATATAATAAATCTATTTCTGAATTCATTGCATGATTCTTACCTACTTCACTAATGTATTCTAACAATTCTTCCTTAGTAACATTTTCTTTCATTGCTTTAATCACAATTAAATCCAATTTTGCAAGTATTGTATTTTTTCGGCTATTTTTATTTGATATTTCTAGGTAATTTATAGCAGCATCGTATTTTCTCAAATGTAAGGAAAGATATGCCGTAAACAAATATGGATCATGCAAATAAGGATATGCCATCCAATCTGTAATAACTACTCCTAATAATTTAGCCATATTAAAATCATAAACATAAGCTGGATACTCAAGAATAGTATACATACATTCTAGTACTTCTTCATAATTGAAATCATTACTACGAAATAGTTTTTTTATTTTTTGTATCGCTTTAACAACATTTAATAAATTTGCCCCTTGGTAATAAAATGACTGGCACATATCAGAAACAAGAATACGCACACAAGGAAATCCTGCCTGTGTATAATTTTTAATAGCAATATTTTTCCCTATTTTTTTTATTTTACCTGTCATAAACTTAGCCGCTGTTACATTAGTCAATTTTTCTTTGCTAAATCCATTTATTTCATCAACTTCTTTAATTAAGCATTTAAAAAACGCCCTCGGTATATTTCCGGTTCCATCAACTTCTGCTTTAGTGTGGTTTATTAACCGAGACTCCGAGAACCAAAATCCTTCATCATCTCTCTCATACAAAAGAAAAATCTTCTAATAAATGTATAACACGTTTTATACCATTTTTTACAATTTTATCATTTGACGTCGTTATATATCCCGCTTGGTCAAGCGTTTTAAAAATTATATCTTCAATTTTTTTATCTATCAATCCGTTTATTCCTATCTGTTTTGTTTTATTGAGCCATTTTTTGCAAATATATCGCCATATGATTATACAACATCAATTATTGAGATTGATTTTATACATTATTTCAGGAAAATATGTTTGTCATATATCAAATATTTTTATTTATTTTAGTCATTTTGATTATATCATCTATTTCGTGATTTTTTTTAAACATGTAAAAAATAACCATTTTCATGTAAAAAATAACACCTTAACGTACCCCGTAATTCTTTCAAACATACAAAAATACCGCCATGGTATAGAAAATTCTACATCTTGGCGGTATTTTATATGCTTATACATAAAAAAACAGATCCACACAGAACAAATGTTTGCTACATGATATTCTCATTATCCCACTATATTTTTTCACAACCCTTTCTACGCTCTGTAGTCCATATCCATGTTTTACATCATCCCGCTTTCTTGTCTTAAACTTACTATTTGAACCTTTATACACAACTCCATCAAAGCTATTATATATGCTTAAATATAAAATTCCTTTTTCATATTTTAAACGTATATCCAAATGTTTTTCGTCAGATTTCTGCAATGCCTCCCCTGCATTATCCAAAAGGTTTCCAAGAACAATATTTAAATCAGCCTCTGATATCATAGACTCACAGGGAATATCAATTTGAAGTTGCGGCTTACATCCTGTTTGCTTTTCTATTACCTTCAATTTATAATTTAAGATACTGTCAACAGCTACATTACCGGTCTTAACGTACTCGCCCTTTACGCTCTGGAGTTCTTCTATGCTCTCGATATAATCAGCTGCTTTTTCGTACTCACCTTTTTCAAGATAGGAAGAGATCAATTGCAAATGATTTTTTAAATCATGTCTTAAAATTCTAATATTCTGTCGTGACTGCTGTAGTATTTCTAACTGCTTCAAATACATCCTGTTTTCCTGTAAAATTTCCGCTTTTTCAATTCGTTCTTCATAATTTTCCACTACTTTGTGATAAATATGATAAGTTCCAAGATTAATCATACAAATAAGTTCCAAGGATATCATCGTCCACTCATACGATTCAATTCTTTCTGTTACAATCTCTGCCAAAAAAACACTTCCCAAAAACAACAAAATCAGATTCCAACATCCACTAGCAGGAATACTCGCTCTCTTTGTAAAAACTTTTAATCTTTCAAGTAATAAAAGTAGAAGTAACGCAAATATTCCAGAGCACAAACACCCCATAGCTTCTTCTTCAATTGGCTTTCCGATCAGATTGGAAAATATCCATACAACATCTTCGGAAATAAGACCAAGCGCAAATGCTCCAACTGTTGCAAGAATTTTCATTTTCCAACTTCCTTCATATAATATAAAGGCAAAGCAAAGATATCCTATTATAATCGAGATTCTAACAACAATAATTCCTGTAGAGAATACATACAACAATGAATTTATCAACCATACGATGAAATAGAGACAAAACTTTTTTCCCCATTTTATTTTTTTGCTTACAAGAAATAACTCTATCGTACGATATCCAACATACACACTCAATATATTGTATAAAAATCTGAATATTGTTTCGTAAATTTCCATTATTATCTTTTCCCAGGCCTTTCATTTAACAATCTTTTTTGTACTTCCTCCTTGTAACTCCTGCTGATAGGCAATTCGACTCCATTCGTTAAATAAATTTGAGATGCTTGGAAAAAAGCAATATAATTTTTGTTGACTAAATAGGATTTATGTATATGCCAAAATTTATCTTCACTTATCTGCCTTTTCACCTCATTTATTTGTCCATAAAATTCTACTTCCTCCTCATTTTTTGTAAACATCTGAATTTTCCGTCCCATACATTGGAAATAAATAATTTCATCTTCTAAAAGTCTATAATGAGTTTTTCCTACATTATAATCAAAATACTGTTTGTTTCTATTGCCAAAAAGCCGAAGATATTCTTCCATGATATGATCAACCCGTTCCTGCTTCACTGGCTTTACCAAAAAATCCATTGGTCTATTCTGAAACAACTGCATTGCATAGCTTTCTATTCCTGAAATATAAATAATTTGTGTCATTTCATTTTTAATATCAGCTCGTAACTCTTTTCCGATTTGTACCCCATCTAGCCCCTTTTCAAATTGAATATCTAAAAATATCAGATCAACTGGAAATTCTTCGATCAGGAACTCCAGATATTCTTCCCCTCGTGCAAACACTAAAACATCTATTGGAATCCTACGGGTCTTTGCAAAATTCTGTAAATACTGCTCTAGCAGACTTCCAAATACCAGGTCGTCGTCACAAATCGCTATTCTGTACATATTTTTTTCTCCCCCCAAATGCACTTTTGCAAAATTTGCGAGCATTCTATTGTCATGAATTAAATTTTTTTCCTGCGGCAATAAATTAATATTGCCGCAGGAAAGCTTTCTATATTTTTACAACCGAACCTTCACCGCAAACAATGCGTTGCCATCTACTTCCACGGTTACGGTGCTGCCGTCTGTTTCTACGGCATTGTCTTTCTTTTCCTCGAACAGGTCAACTGCCTGTGCTTCTTTGACTTCTGTACCGAAGCTTAACTTCACTGCAGAACGCTCACCGGAGGTCTCGCAGCCGCGAACCAGAACGCAGCCGTCTGTGGTAGGCTGTACTGCTGTGATCACTGCGCTGTCGGAAGCAACGGATACCAGGCTGTCCTCCAGAGGCAGCTCGCCATGGTGGCAGTTGGTGGGCTGGTAGAAGATCTTATGGTTGCAGCCGGTTGCGATATCTTCCGCTTCCTTCGCATCTCCGCTCGCTGCGCCAACCCAGAGGGTAATGGTGTGGATGCCGCGTTCCGGATAAGGATCGGGGCTTACGGAGCTGTTGATCAGTGTCAGGTTCAGGCTCTCCTTCTGTCCGCGATAGCCGTATTTGCTGTCGGAAACGAGGATTGCGGAGCTGCCGTCCATGCGAAGCGCCATGCCATAGCGCAGTCCGGGAACATCGTTGTTGATACCTCTGCGGACAGTGCTGCCTGCGGGCACGTCATAACGGAAGGCATCGGTCTGATAGGACAGAGGCGTCTGCCAGGTCAGAACCGGAATGATGTCTTTGCCGATTTCTTTCCAGTCTACCTTCAGCTCTACGCGAACCAGCGGCTGGTCTTTTTCCAGAACATAGGTCACCTCTGCGGTAGAATTTTCTACGGTAAAGTGTGCGGTTACACTGCTTCTGAGTTCTCCGATGACAGCTCTGCTCAGCTCTACGCAACGATCCACCGGCACGTTTTTGATCGCTCTGCCGATGTTCCATGCGCTGGAGGTCTTGCATTCCGTTTCCTGATACACAAGTCCGGCTTCTTTTCCTTCGCCGATCAGCTCCTGTCCGGTCGTCTTGTCCACCAGGGATTTGATGCGTCCGGTCTCTGCGCTGATGGTAACGATGGTCTGCTCATTTTCCAGAACAACATCGTCATAGCAGCGGGTTACCTGCTCATTTGTCTGTAAGTAAACCGGATAGGAATCCAATCCCTTTTCATACAGCACAACAGTGGTATAGCCAAGGGCAGGAACCTCCTGATCTACTAAAACGCGGATATATTTGTGATCCCAGTACTGCTGCAGCTCGTGGTCAACCAGCTGGAACGGGATGTCGTTTCCGTCTGCATCGCGCATTGCCAGTCGGCGCAGATCTCCGGTCCAGTCCCAAACGGTCAGCTCTGCAACCTCACGGCGTGCATGGGACAGGCTGTTGAACAGATGGAAAATACGGGTTCTGCCGCTGCCTCTTTCGGTGCTGGGCACTCCCACAAAGTTTTCAATGCCGTAGCCTACGCCTGCGCCTTCAGACTGGCTGTTGTATGCATCGATATCGACCGGAATCGAGGATGTATCGATCTTTTCTGCGATCACGCGCATTGCGTTTGTGATCTGGGTGTTGGCAGTTGCCATAGAGGTCTGGAACAGTCCCATTGCATGCTCTCTGGAATCCTGTACGCAGGAGCCGGTCAGGATGTCGTGGAAATGGGTAAATAATACATCCTCCCATGCCTTGGTCAGCTTTTCCTTCGCATACGGGAAGCCAACCTTCTGTCCAGCCAGTGCGCTCATCGCTTCTGCATCGTAGAACGCAGCCTCCAAACGGCGATTGCCTCTCTTGATGCGGCTCTGGGTGGTGTAGCAGCCGTTTGCAAAGTAGTTTAATTCTTCGTTTACAACCGGCAGTTTTTCCCGGATTTTTTCTGCTTCATGGAAGTAGTCGCGGAAGGTGCCGAAACGGATCTTCGGATAAATTTTCCAGGTCTGCATTTCCAGTGCGCGCTCTACGTCACGTCTGGTAGGGCCGCCGCCGTGGTCACCCACACCATACACGACCAGACCGGTCTTTAAGCCGCTGCTCTTTTTCACGATTTCCATAAAGCCTGCGCCAATCTGCGGTGTGATCGCTCCGTTATACCAATTGGGCTCGCGGTAGGTAAGGACTTCTTTTCCGGATGGAGCCTGATAGCGGTACAGCACGTCACGGCGGGCATTTCCTCTGCAGTGGTAGAAATATTTTACGCCGCCGAACTGATCGATTTCCGGCACGTTTGCGCTGTGCCCGAAGGTATCGGGGGAGAAATCCAGATCAAAATCCTTTACGCCCCAAACCTTGGACAGATATTCTCTCGTGTACTGGATATGACGCAGCAGAGACTCGCCGGAGGGCATGTTCTTGTCTGTCTCTACCCATGCAGAGGCGGTTACTTCCCAGCGTCCCTCTGCAATGCGGGCTTTGATGCGCTCCATCAGCTCCGGATCATATTCTTCCACAATCTTATATACAGAAGCCTGGGACTGGGAGAAGCAGAACTCCGGATACTGATCCATGATATTTAAAATCGAACGGAAGGTTGCAAGAACGATGGAAACGGTTTCGTTGAAGCTCCACATCCAGTTCATGTCAATATGCGCATGGGCTGCCAGGATCAGCTCATAGGATTTTGCTTCCTCTGCGATCGGCTCAAGGATTTCCTCTGCCTCTTCACAGGCCTGATCGGTCAGTACGCCCTCGGTCTGCTGTTTTTCCAGCAGATAGTCCAGAGCTTCCTCCAAAGCAGCGTCGTATTTGCCGTTTTCTGCCTCGGATAAATGAAGGGCAAATTCCAGCTCTGCAAGGATTCTTGCGTTCGCGCGGCCGGGGCGGGTGATGTGCGCCTGCTCCTCCTTCGGCATGCCGAAGGTGTCCTCAAAGTGCATTTTTTCCCGGTTGCCGCCAACGGAGGTCTTGAGCCGGGTAAATTTTTCTGCGAGTGTCATAACTTGTATCCTCCTCTTTTTTATGACAACAGATAGTATTCTGTTGTTCTATGGATATCCGGACGGCGGATGCGAAATTTCCGCCGCCCGGCAGTTCCTGATTTTATTCGTCCAGGAAACGGTCTACGATCTGCTGCCTGTATTCTTTGGACAGCGATGCGAAAAATGCCGAATATCCTGTGACACGCACAACCAGATCCGGATAAGCTTTCGGGTCTTCGTGTGCTTTTAACAGTTTTTCTTTGGATACGCAGTTCATATTGATCAGCGTACCGCCTGCCTGCTCATGCGCATGGATCAGTGCAACGAGGGCGTCCACACCGCCGGAATGCTGAATCAGTCCGGTGTCGATATCCAGATGCAGCGGAGCAGAGTTGCCGTAGCCCGCCTGTGTCAGTGCTACCGCATTTGCCTTTAAAACCGGCGAAAAGGTATCCACACCTCTCGCAAAGCCGGGATCCGGTTCAGAAGAATGGGAAATCGCATCTCCGGCAAAGCGGCCGTTGGGCGTTGCCTCCAGCGTCTTTCCATAGGCATACACATCTCCGTGGGAGAACAGTCCGGGAACGATCATCAAATGATGCTTCCTGGTCGGAGAGCCCTTGCACAGTGCTACATAATAGTCCCGGATGCGTACTGCCCAGTCCTGGGCGCGGGAGCCGGGAGAACCGAAACGGCGGATGTTTTTGAGCATCAGGCGTTCTCTCTCTGCGCCCTCATAGTTGGTATCCAGCAGTTCGAAGAGTCGATCCCAGGTTAGCTTTTTTTCTTCTACAACACGCTGTTCGATCGCCGCAAACGAGTCCGCTACGGTGGCCAACGCAATGCCGTCGATATTCAGATCCAGAATGTCCACGCCGCCATTGGAGCAGTTTAATCCCCTTTCGATCGGACCGTGCATAAACAGATTCAGCACGATTTCCGGGCGGTTTCTCTGCATGACTTCATAATGCTTGTCATAGCCAGCCTTGACACATTCCACCATCGCCTGCAAATGATAAGTGAAGCGCTCCCAGAGCAGATCCAGGTCGCGTGTTTCCTGCGCCTGCAGATCCTTTAACCCATAGTGCAGGGCAACCGCCATGTTCACGCGGGTTACATCCTGCAGCGGATATTCCCGTCCGGGGATCGCCACCCAGTTGCAGCCGCATTTGACACGCATCCGTCCCAGCTCTACTGGAAAGCCGTTTTTGGAAAAACCCTCGCTAATGCCTTTTTCCAGCGAGTAGCATACACCGTAGCCATCCTCTATCGTATATTCTACCGACCTTTTTAACAGAATTTCCGGCTCCGGTCCCTGTCCTGCAATGGGCGCATGGACGCGAATACCTAAGTTGGTCGGGATCTTTAACAGGTGCATTGCATCCAGAATCAGGAACGACAGGCGGCTCGTCACTTCCCGGTCTCCTGCCGGCGTCAGTCCGCCGATCTGGGTGTAATGCGTATCGTTGAAGAACAGGCTGGCAATCATCCAGACTGCCTCTTCTTCCGTCAGGATACCGCTTTCGATATCCCGTTCAAAATATTCTTCCAGAAGCGTATCCAGCGCCCCCAGCGCACCGCCTGCATAAAACGTGCGATCAACCGCCTGGAAATGTGCTAAAAACTGCACTGCTTCCCGGAAGGTGCGGGGCTCGTGCTCGCACAGCTCACCGTTTACCTTTGCAATCGCCAGATAATTGTCTCTCAAGAACGGATCACTTTCCTTTGCAGCCAGCTCCTGCGCATAAACCTGATGCGCCTTTACCCACTCCAGGATCCCCAGCACAAGCTGCTCCTCTCCCTCATAAAAATCAGGATCCGGCGGATTGTTTTTCTTTCTGTAATAACGAATCTTTTCCAGAAGTCCCTTCCAGCCCTCTCTTAAACCGATCTCCATGTCCGGGCACAGATGGTTCATACCGCCGAAGCCCGCCTGTGTGATGCGGTACTTTTTGATGGTCTCATCCAGCTCGTGGGGTTTGTCCTCATCCGCAATTCCAAACGGTGCGAACCGGTCGAATGTGCCCACCCAGCAGCATGCCAGCGCGCTGTTGGGATTGATATATTTCGGCATTTCATTTAAGAAACGTCTGAAATTTCGCCCGATACATGCACAACCGTGTACCAGACCGTCCTCGCAGGTTTCCGGCTTAAAAGTAAATTCCGGAAAATCAATAAATCCGTGGTCATCGATATCGATGGACCCATGCCGTGCAAGCTTTGCATCGTTGATCTTTAGCTTATCCCGATGCATCCCCTCAATCAGCTGCAGGTATAACGGCGATACCTTCGTCTTCTCCGTATTCATATACTTCCCTTTCTAATCGAATCACTGGAATCCATACTTCTTTTTCAGCATTTCCACCTCGTCCTTTAGCGGAACGGTCCCCTCAAACACGTTCTGTGCCTCCAGCGCCCTGTACTTGGAATTTCCCAGCTTGTGGTACGGCAGAAGCTCTGCTTCGATCTGCTGCCACCGGTGTAAAAACTCTGCGATCTTTTCCACCTGATCATCGTTCATACCCGGAATGTAGGGATAACGGACGAAGATGTTTTCGCCCCGGTCGGCAAGCCTTGTAAAGTTTTCCAGAATCCGTCCGTTCTCCACTCCAGTGCAGGCTTTGTGGACATCGGCATCCATTGCCTTGATGTCGTATAAAAACAGATCCGTATAGGGCAGCACCTGTTCAAAGGATTCCCACGGGACATTTCCGGCAGTATCCACCGCGGTGTGTACGCCTGCCGCCTGACAGCCCTTTAACAGCTCCGTCAAAGCATCCGGCTGCAGCATACATTCTCCCCCGGAAAATGTCACGCCGCCCTTTGACTGGTCGAAATATCCCTTATTTTCGAGAATCTCTTTTAAGATACTGTCCGTATCCCGCCATTCTCCGACGCTGACCAGTGCATCCGCATAGCATTCCTCACAGCATTTGAAGCAGTGGATACATTTGCTTCTGTCGATCCAGTGTCCCGTCTCGTCAAAGACCTGCGCCCCCACCGGACAGACCTCCCAGCATGCCATACAGCCAATACAGCGGTCCGGATAGAGTAAAATTTCCTTTGCGGCATGGATGGATTCCGGATTGTGGCACCAACGGCAGTGCAGGCTGCAGCCCTTGAAAAAAACTACAGTCCGCACGCCGGGCCCGTCATGGACGCTGAAATGCTGAATATTAAAAATATTCGCTTTTATGCCCATTTTCCTGTTACACACACTTCCTTCGATACGCTCTGATAAGATACAAGCAGAGTCTTTGTCTCCTCATCCCAGGAGCTTTCCAGAACAACAGCTTCGCCGTCTTCGTCAATTGCCTTGATGTCTGTGGGCTGTTTGGGCAGGCGCACTCTGGTGAATGCCTTGATCTTATCTGCGGTTTTGAGTCTCAGCGTTACACCGTTTTCTGTTGTCTCGCCTTCTTCTACGCGGGCAGAGGTTCCGACAATACGGAAATCTTCGCCTTCGATTTTGGAAAAATCAAACAGCAGGGTTACATCATCCGGTGCAACATCTTTTTCATGGATAATTGCATAATCGTTTGTCATCAGATCCGCATAAACGCCTGTAAATACCTTCTTCTCGTCGCTTACGCTCTCTGCCATAACGGAAGAAATCACATAAGGTCCGCGATGGAGGGTCAGGTCGTTTCTGTAGGTCCAGGTGATGCCGGTATCTGCCAGCGTCTTCTGAACCAGGCTGCGGTACTGATCTGCCAGCTCTTTACTTAAGCAGATTCTTGCAGGAAGCTCCTTCCAGACAACGATCTTGCCGGCGCCAACTTCATGTACGCCTTCCTCGGGATCTCTCCCCAGTCCAGCCAGCTCGAACAGATGCTCTGCAGGATTTGCATAGCCTCTCTGTCCCCACCATGCGTCGATCTTATGGAACGGGTCACTGCCATCGCCGACATAGATCAGCGTGCCGCCCTCTCTGATCCAGGAAACAACGGCTGCGTTTACGTCCGGTGCATCGGGTTTCATATATTCATAGCTCAGTACGAGACACTTGTAATCCTCCAGATATCCGGCAAAACGACGTACGTTGTCCAACTGAACCGGATGGATCGGCAGACCGTATTTTACAAGGGGCATTGCCACGCCGAAGAAGTTCGGGAATGCTGCGCTCTGAATAAAGTCGTACATCAGGGAATCCTTTTCCCCGATCTCCTTCATCAGCCTGGCAGCTGCTTCTTCATCCACGGGATTACCGGAGTTTTTGTGCATTGCAGCTCTGAAACGGTCGCCCAGCTCTTCGCCGTCCACGATACCGTCCGGGAAGGTTCTCTGGAACAGTCCGCTGTCGGACATAAATACGCCTACCCCGTCTGTACCTCCCTCAAAGAGGATATCGCTCTGCTCCATGTCACCGAAAAGCTGGAACATGCCGGACAGCAGCGTGGAATAGCTCTGAGGGATCGGCTTGGACTGGTCGGTCTCGAAGCTCGTTTCAATCTTTTCTGCAATTCTGGGCTGGAATCTTGGGTAGCGTCCGTCAAATACGCGGTGAGGCCACGGGCAGATCTCATAATGCCAGATATGCGGATGCAGCAGGGATGCCACTGCAGTTCTTCTGTAGTTGTATTCGTAATTCTCCCAGGTATAGGAGGGAAGGTCTTCGATGGGGTCATTTAAAAACCACATCCGGCGGCCGGTGCCCTTTACCAGCTCCTGCATCACACCATACTCCAGATATGCCGTTTCAAAGGTACGCTCTTTGTATACACCCTCGTAAACGTTCGCTTCACGGCTCGTACCGGTCCAGATCTGCGCGATGTAGCCATCTACCGTCGGAATACTGATCAGCTCAGCCTCCGGGCTCATGATCTTCCACTGAGTGTAGTTTAACAGACTGTGCGTTGGAACATAGAAGCGCAGATCCTTCTGATATTTCACCTTTGCGTATTCCTTCAGCGCCGCACTCACGCGGTCGATGGTTCTCTTATATAAATAAGCCTTCAATCTCGCGCACTTATACTGTGCATCCAGACTTTCATGCTGAGGCTTCCAGGGTTCTTTGTAATAAATTTCATATTCTCTCTTGAACGCTTCTGAGTAACCGCTCTTATCCCAGAACTCCGGCTCTTCCACATGGATTGCTTCCACGCCGGCATCTACGGCAACCTTCAGACGATCTGTCAGATATTCCGAAAAGGAAACCGTCGGAACCATATAGGGTACCGTCGGGTTATGGATCACGTCTTTGCCGTTTCTGTCCACCTGACCTTCATCCCAGTGCTTTCTGCCATCCCACTTGCCGTCCAGATATTCCTGATATTCGCCCCATGCGATACCGGTCATCAGATGGATGACATAGCCCTTTTCTCTGTACTGACGGATTCTCTCCGGCATTGTCGGATCGATTCCGTACACCATGATAAAGTCACAGCCAAGGTCTACCGAAGGCCGGATCTCCCCGCTTGCCTGATAGCCTGTCAATTCCTCTTTTTTCGATCTGATATAAGCCATTTATATTCCCTCCCATTTATCCGGTCCCCACCCGGAATGTGATTCTGTATGATCTGTATGAATAAAAAGAATGTGCCTTGGCACATTCTCGCGCCGAGGCGCGGTTGCTTCAGCAACCATCTACCCTTGCGCCGAGTGCGCATCCTCGCGGAGCGTTTTTATCGTATGGAAACGAAGTTTCCTATACGATGAAAAAAAAGGGCGGGAAGCTTCCCTTAATCCAATGAAATCCTTCCTTGCATTAAGTTCCGTTTCCCGCCCTGATCCTTATTTCTCAGAGAACGTTACCTGTTATACTCTGTATTTTATATTGTAATCTGTCTCCATTGATAAGTTGAATTCTGTCTTAGTAAGCGAAGTCATCTCTGGTCTTAGACTGTTCGGTCATGTAGTCCAGGAATTTCTCCATCTCACCGCCATTGTTTGTCTTTAAGTATTCCTGATAGTCAAGAATGATCTGTCTTGCTTCTTCTTCGGTATCAGCGAAGAATGCACGCTCAATGTATTCTTTTTCTTTTACATCATCGAATGCCCATTCGGAGAAGTCGGAGTAGTTCTCATATCCAGGAGCCATAGCATCGATAGCATAACCCTTAAGGATTTCTACAGGATGAACTTTCTTATAAGCGGTGATGTACTCGTTCTCAGCATCAGCTTCGAAAGGAGCGGACTCGCCAAACCACTTGGCGTTCTTCTTTGCAACATAGCTTCTGCCTGCCATGTAGCCGATACCTCTCTGACGCAGTTCTTTGGTAACAGAATCAGAATCGGTTGCATAACGCTCGGCCAGTTCAGCAGTCATACGAGGCTGTCCATCTGCATTCAGCTCGTAGGTATCGCCTTCGAAGCCGTAGCAGATCAGCTTTGTGCCTTCTTTGCTGTTTACATAGTCCAGCCATGTCATAGCAGCATCGATGTTGGTGCAGGTGGTAGGGAAGATAATAGCAGGAGATCCGCTTCTACCTTCGGATTCAACCTGAACCTGTGCAGAACCGTCAGAGTAGTTCAGAGGTCCAACCCATGTGTAGCGCATTTCAGGATTGCTGTCATACAGACCGCTCTGCTTGGTTGCATCGATGGTTACACCATACTGTGCGCAGGTAAACAGTGCAGTACCGTTGCCGACTTTTTCTTTTGCAGCATCATCCGTTGTTGTGAAGCACTCTTTGTCCAGCAGTCCGTCATGAACCATCTTCCATACAACCAGATTCTTGTTTACATAGTTTTCGCTTAACTTATCATAAGTTACGTTTCCGTCAGCATCCAGTGAGTAGCCAGTCAGCTTCTTCTCATTGTAGCTCTGTAAGTAGTTATCATAGGACCAGCCGTTATGGAAGGTGGTAGCAACGATACAATCGTTGCCGTTTACATCCTTAAAGCCATAGTCCTTTGCTTTCTGCATGAAGTCCAGCAGCTCTTCCGTGGTCTTGATGGAAGTAGGATCGATACCCAGAGCTTCCGGAACGTCGCCACGAACGAATACACCGTAGTTCCACATTGCGATATCTTCTACATCACCTGCAACCTCGGTAGGCAGAACGTATCTTGCACCATTGAAGGAAGGATCGTCGATATCATTTTCCAGATATTTCTGGCTGATAACACCTACATCCCATGCATCAGAGATATTAGGATAGTTGGGAAGCATGTCTTTGATATCAATCAGACGGCCTTCTGCGCCAGCCTTTTTGATGATCCCAGTCGAACCGGAGCTGCCCCCCCAGTAAGGCGCATTGATCATATCGGGCATATCGCCGGAAGCGAACATCATGTTCAGCTTCTCATCTTCACTCATCATGATTCCTTCAAATTCTACGGTAACGCCGATCTTGTCACGAATTGCAGCTGCAACCTCGTTGTTATACTGATCGTCAGCAGTGTTGAAGCCGCCGTTCCAGCATACCAGCATCTTCAGCTGAACATCGTCAAACTTCTTATACTTGTTTCCGTCCTCGTCTACGTAATAGTCACCGTCTTCTTCGGTGTCAGCCGCAGCTGTGTCATCCTTTGCTGTATCCTCCGATGCAGCGGGTGTTGTGGATGCAGAACCAGTGTCTGCGCTGCTTCCGCAGCCTGCCAATGCTGTAGCCGCCATTGCTGCGGTCAGCACCAGTGCTAATGCCTTTCTCTTCATACTTATGTCCTCCTTTTTTATTGACAAACGGCTGCATGAACCCCCGTCCTGCATTGCCGTATGTTTCAAGTTGTAACAATAGAATGTACGCTCTGTAAGCATTCCATTGTCATGAATAACAGCTGTCGCCGTTTTTGTCTCAGGCATCAGCCCTTGACGGATCCTACCATAACGCCCTTTACATAATATTTCTGTAAGAACGGATAGATCACAACGATGGGCATCGTCAGGATCATTACGAATGCCATCTGCAGAGACTGGGAGGTAAAGCTTGTTACATTACCAAGCTGTGTTTCCTGTCCTGCCTTGATCTGGCTGGAAGCAGTTGCTTCGCTTAAAATCTTCTGTAATACGGTAGCTGCCGGATACAGAGCTGCTTTACTCTGATAGTAAGCACCTGTGAACCAGTCATTCCACTTGCCGACACCGATGAACAATGTCAGAGTTGCCAGGATCGGCTTGGAAAGAGGAAGATAAATCCTGCTCAGGATGGTCCAGTCATTTGCACCGTCCAACTGTGCGGATTCTCTTAATTCTCCCGGAATCGTTGCAAAGTTACTTCTCAGCAAAACAAAGTTGTAAAAGCTATATAATCCAGGAATGACATACAGCCAGAAGCTGCTGGTCAGTTTCAGGTCACGCAGCACCATGTAGTAAGGAACCATGCCGCCGCCAAAGATCGTTGTAAAGTACCAGAAGAAGTTCATGAAGGTTTTTCCCGGCAGCGTCTTGATGCTCAGCGCATAGGCAGCAAGTGCGGTAACGATCAATCCTAAAACGATCGATAAGATGGTTGCCGAAACAGAGATCAGCAGGGAGGTTCCGATGGTCGGATCCTCAAATGCCATCTGGTAGTTCTCCAGTGTGAAGGCTCTCGGCCAGATCCACACGCCGCCTCGCATGAAGTCACGTCCTGTATTAAAGGAAGCGATCAGCACATACCAGAAGGGATAGAAGGTTGCAATTCCCAGCAGGGCCAGGAATGTGTAGTTAAAAGCTTTAAATATTTTACGGCCTCTTGACTCTTTGATTTTCATGTGTTTCCCCTCCTCCTTTTACCACAAGCCTACTTCGGCGTATTTCTGGGTCAGGTAGTTCGTACCTGCCACCATGATCAGAGAGAACACGGATTTAAACAAGCCGATGGCCGTCGCGTATTCAAACTTGCCATATCGGATACCGGTTTGAATGATGTATGTATCAAGTACCTGAGAGATCTGATTATTTGCCGGCTGCTGCAGCAGAAGGATCTGATCATAGCCTGCGTTTAACATGCCGCCTACTGCCATAATAAACATAATGCCGATGGTGACGGAAATTTCCGGGATCGTGATATGCAAGGTACATTTCCAGCGGCCTGCGCCGTCAATGGATGCCGCTTCATACAATTCCTGATCCACACCGGTGATGGCTGCCAGATATACAATAGAGCCCCAGCCTACGTTCTTCCAGAGGTCTGAGAAAATAACCAGCGGAAGGAATGCATTTTTCTCACCCATTACGAAGATCGCTTCTTTTCCCATCATCTGACGGATGTCATTGAAGATACCGCCGTAGGGTGTGAAGATCGTCGTCATCAGCTGTACTACTACGACCCAGGATACGAAGTTGGGCAGGTAGCTCAGGGTCTGAACGGTCTTTTTGAATCGTTCTGCTTTTACTTCATTTAACAGAAGCGCCAGGATGATCGGTGCCGGGAAGCAGACGACCAGCTTCAGGCTGGTGATTACCAGAGTGTTCTTAATGGTCATCCAGAACTCCGGTGATGTAACGAACTTCCTGAAATGCTTGAGTCCAGCCCATTCGCTTCCGAAGATTCCGAGGTCAAACCGATAGTTCTTAAAAGCAAGAACAATGCCTGCCATCGGCGCATAGCAGAATACAAGCAGCCAGACGATGCAGGGAAGGAGGAACAAATAGAGCATCCAGTGCCGTTTTATTTGTATCCTTAGTTGTTTCTTGTTTTTCTGTTTCTGCTCTGCGCTGATGGCAGGCTTTGCAATTGCTTTTGCCATGTTTTCCTCTCCTTTTTATAGCGTAAGGTGGATCACTCCCCGATCGCAGCTCTGTCCTTTCCCCATCATACAGAGCGCGCTCCCTTGCAAGACCATCCGTTCAATACAAACATGACAAATAGTACTCAGTCGTCTCATTCGCATCTCAGGCTTGCTTATTTTGTCTTGCCCCTTGTGAATACTATGTTACCACTTTTTGTTCACTTTGCAAGCCTTTTTTAATAAATTATGTCCATTTTGTGAATTATGAATAACTTCGCTACGTGAATTATGTCGATATCGACATAGCAAATATAGCAAAACATAATTTGACTTTCTAATCAAATCATGGTATAGTTTTTATAGGTAGTGCGGAAAAGAGTATTGTTTTTGTTAGAATTATCATTTTTCTATAGTATTTTACAGACTATCAAGAAAATATTTCAGGGTATTTTTTATTATTATCAGATTTTTTCGCATACCGCAGCATAGCATACATAGCAAAGTAAAATAGAAGTTATATAGAAGGATTACTTCGGAAATGAGGATTTTATATGGAAAAGACAAATCAACCCCTTTATCAGCAGCTCATGGAGGATGTTCGTTCCCAGATCGAAAACAGCCTGCTGCTTCCGGGCGATAAGCTGCCGACAGAGCGGGAATTCATGCAAAAATACAATGTCAGCCGGATTACGGTTTCCAAGGCCCTGAACGAATTAAAGGCAGAGGGTCTGATTACCCGCTTTCCAAATAAAGGCTCCTTTGTCGCCAGAAGTGCTTCTCCCCTTGCTGCTGCGGCTCAGGTCCCGCTGGAAGCTCCCAGTGTCCTGATGCCGGCTTCTGCCTCCGCGCAGCTTCCTGCTGTCCCGGAAGGCAGTACCTCCGATACTGCTTTTACCGAGATTGCCTGCATCCTGCCGTCCTTCTCCGATCAGTTTTCGTTATCCATGGTAAATGGCATACTTTCTGCATTTCCCATAGATTCCTATATCTGTCACCTTTTCCAGAGCTTCAATCCTTCTCTGGAAAACCGGCTGCTGCAAAAATGTATCGACACCGGCATCAGCGGAATCGTTCTGTTTCCTCAGGATCAGCCATTTTTCAGCGAGCAGCTGCTTTATCTGCTGCTGCAGAAATATCCCCTGGTCCTCATCGACCGGAATCTTCCGCGTCTGGATACCAGCTATGTCATTGGGGACAATAAAACCGGCGGTGCACTCTGTCTGCGTCATCTCCACGCCCTCGGACATCAGCGCATCTGCTTCGTCTCTTCTGCCCGGCGGAATACCTTCACGGTTCGCTCCCGTATCGACGGCATTTTGCAGGAAGCGGAGGCACGCAATATTCCGGAATCCTCCATTACGATCTGGGATTTCTTCAACAAGCATCAGCCCTACGTTCACTATCAGAAGCAAATGATGAAGCTGATCCGGGAGGAGCGCATCACTGCCTTTATTGCAGCAGAATCCACTACCTGTGCCTATCTCTACAGCCTGTTTGCCACAATGAACCTCCGGGTTCCTGAGGATATCTCCCTGATGTCCTTTGATAAACCGCTGGTAGAATCCCAGCGTCCCGATTTCTTTACCCACATCAGTCAGTCCGAATATCTGATGGGAAAAGAAGCCGGCACGATTCTGAAACATCAGATCGAAACCCGTGATCCGCAGGTGACACACCGTGTGATGTCGCCTCTTCTGGAGATTCGCAAATCCACAAGGGCGATTGTGCTGTAGCTTTTCCATCTTTGTTGACACATCAACAAATATATGTTATGCTTTCCAGGCCGACTTGGGAAATCGATCGGCCACGCAGCCCAATGGGCCTGCGGAATGGAGGTAACGAATCACATGAATCAGATACAGATTATTACAGACGCGGGATCGGATATCGTCGATTGCTCCCGCACAGACCTGACCGTCCTTCCGATGACCATCCGTTTTGGCGATGAAGAATATTTGGACGGCGTCAACTTAACCCACAGACAGTTTTATGAAAAGATGATCGAAACACAGATGCTGCCGACCACCAGCCAGCCTTCCCCCTATGCCTTCGAGGCTGCAATCAGAAAAATCCATGAACAGGGCGACATTGCACTGATCATCACGATCTCCTCCAAGCTCTCCGGAACCTGGCAGAGTGCCAACATCGCCGCAGCCGAAACCGGCGGAGAGGTTTATATCGTAGACAGCTTAAACGTTGCCGTCGGGGAAAAGGCCATCGTGGAATATGCATTGCGCATGAAGGATGCCGGCACAGATATCCACACCATCGTAGAGACCTTGAACCATGAAAAAGAAAATCTGCGAGTGATCGCTCTTTTGGATACCCTGGAATATCTGCAAAAAGGCGGCAGAATTTCCAAAACCGTTGCCATCGCCGGAAGCCTGCTTTCCATCAAGCCGGTGGTCTCCGTTGTGGATGGTGAGGTTGCACTGCTGGGTAAGGCACGGGGCTCCCGCCAGGGCAACAACTTCCTGATCCAGCAGATTCAGAAGGATGGCATTGATTTTTCCCGGCCGTTTTTCCTGGGCTACACCGGGTTAAGCGACGCGCTGCTGCAGAAATACATTTCCGACAGCGCAGAGATCTGGAAGGAGCATGTTGAGCATCTGCCCATCGGAACCATTGGAGGCGCCATCGGAACCCATGTCGGTCCCGGAGCCATCGCAGTGGCGTTTTTTACAGAAAAATAATCTTTGAACTTAAGGGGGATCCTCCTCCAAAAAAGCAAAAGCACCTCAACCTTTCTCAGATCGGTTGAGGTGCTTTCTTTCTGACAACAGGATCGGTTCAATCCTCCTCGATATGCTCCAGTCCCTGATTGATGATCGTGCGGACATGTCCGTCCGCCAGGGAATAAAAGATGGATTTGCCTTCTCTTCTGCTTTTAACCAGTTTATTCTGTTTTAAAATGCGCAGCTGATGGGAAATCGCCGACTGCGTCATCTGCAGGGCTGCTGCAAGGTCGCAGACACAGACCTCCGCTTCAAACAAAACAAACAGAATCCGGATACGGGTAGAATCTCCAAATACCTTATAAAGCTCCGCCAGATCATAAAGCTCTTCTTCTTTTGGAAGCTTTTCCTGTACGATCCTGAGCAGTTCTTCATGAACCTCCGTTTCTTCACAGTGATCCATTTCCAGTTCTTCTTTTTCCTGCATGGTTCTCTCCATTTTCTTTACAGCTTTTTCACATTCAGGGCGCGGATCGCATTGAGCACGGCGATAATCATAACGCCCACATCTGCGAAGATCGCCGCCCACATATTCGCAATGCCGAGTGCGCCGAGGATCAGGCAGACCACTTTAACACCGATTGCAAAATAAATATTTTCATAAACGATTCTCAGGCACTTTCTGGAAATTCTGATGGCCTTGGAAATCTTTAACGGATCATCATCCATCAGAACAATATCCGCCGCCTCGATCGCTGCATCCGAGCCCAGTGCTCCCATTGCGATGCCGATATCCGCCCGGGAAAGCACCGGTGCATCGTTGATGCCGTCTCCCACAAAGGCAAGCTTTTCCTTTTCCCCTTTTTCATCCAGAAGCTTTTCTACCTGCGCTACCTTGTCGCCGGGCAGAAGCTCGCTGTGTACCTCATCAATACCGAGCTCTTCCGCAACCTGACGTGCTGCCTCCCGGCGGTCTCCGGTCAACATGATCGTCTTTTTCACGCCGCATTTTTTCAATGCCGCGATGGCTTCCTTTGCATGAGGCTTGATCTGATCCGAAATCAGGATATGTCCGGCATATTTGCCATTCACCGCCATGTGAACAACGGTTCCGACGCTGTGACATTCCATACAATCCACACCGAGCTTTTCCATCAGCTTGCTGTTGCCTGCAGCAACTCTCACGCCATCCACCTTTGCAGTCACACCGTTGCCGCTGATCTCTTCGACATCCGTTACACGGCTCGGATCCAGGGGCTTGCCGTATGCCTTCTTAAGGCTCTTGCTGATCGGATGGGAGGAATGGCATTCCGCCAGCGCTGCGTATTCCAACAGCTTCTCTGTATCCATGGAAGAATGATGCACACCGCTTACTTCGAACACGCCCTGCGTCATGGTTCCTGTCTTATCAAATACAACATATTTGGTTTCGGAAAGTGTTTCCAGATAGTTGGAGCCTTTTACCAGAACACCTGCGTTGCTCGCACCGCCGATTCCGGCAAAGAAGCTCAGAGGAATACTGATGACCAGCGCGCACGGACAGCTGATTACCAGGAAGGTCAGCGCCCTCATAACCCAGTCGCCCCATTCCGGTGTCATTCCAAGAAACAGCAGCCGCACAAGGGGAGGTAAAATTGCCAACGCCAGAGCTCCGTAGCAGACCGCAGGCGTATAGTATTTTGCAAATTTGGAAATAAAATTCTCGGATCTGGATTTTTTGGAGCTTGCATTTTCTACCATATCCAGGATCTTCGATACCGTCGATTCGCCAAACTCCTTTGTCGTCCGGATTTTCAGCACGCCGGACATGTTGATACAGCCGCTGATGACTTCGTCCCCAACGCCGGCTTCCCTCGGAAGGCTCTCACCGGTCAGGGCGCTGGTGTTTAAGCTTGTGCGTCCCTCTTCGATCACGCCGTCAATCGGCACCTTTTCTCCGGGCTGTACAACGATCACGCTGCCGATTTCAACCTCATCCGGATCAACCTGCTCCAGTGTTCCGTCTTCTTTTTCGATATTCGCATAATCCGGACGGATATCCATCAGCTCACTGATGTTTCTGCGGCTCTTACCCACCGCATAGCTCTGGAACAGCTCACCGATCTGGTAAAAGAGCATAACCGCAACGCCCTCTTTATAATCCCCCAGAAGGATCGCGCCAATGGTCGCAACCGCCATCAGAAAGTTCTCATCAAAAACCTGTCTGTTTAAAATACCTTTCCAGGCCTTTAACAAAATATCATGGCCGATCACCAGATACGGAATCATAAACAGCACAAATTTCAGCCAGCCATCTATCGGAAGCAGGCTCAGTACAACCATCAGCACTGCTGCCACGATAATTCTGGTAAATACTTTTTTCTGTTTCTTATTCATGCCTTCACCCCTTTCAGTAAAAACATCAAATCTGCAGACTGTCCATGATGGGTACAGCCTGCAGATTTGTCTTCTTTTACAGGAAGATCTCGCAGTCATCCTCTACCTTTTTGCAGTTCTTGTATACCTCCTGCATAACGGTCTTTACATCTGCACCCTCTTCAAATTCCACGGACATTTTCAGGGTCATGAAGTTTACCGTTGCGTCCTTAACGCCTGCCGTCTTCTTTGCAGCGTCTTCCATCTTGTTTGCACAGTTTGCGCAGTCAACGTCGATTTTGTAGGTTTTTTTCATGATAAAATCCTCTCTCTTCCTGTCTTGCAGCATCTATGGGTGCTTCTGTTCCCCATTGCTTTTTCTTTCATATGAACAATTATTCATATGTTTGATTTCATTATAGCACTCTTTTCGATTCTGTCAACAAAAATGTTAGGATCCTATGTTTAATTTCTCCAGGGTTCTTTCCCTTCCTTCTCTACTTCAATCTGGCACAGCTTCATTGCCGCCAGCGCAGTATCATGAGAAGCAGGCGTCACGCAGGCACACGCTGCCGCATCAACGATCACATCTGCCTCAGGAAATGCAGCCTTACACAAAATCGCGTTGGAGAGCACACAGATTCCGGTGCAAAGTCCGACCAGCTCGATCTGCAGGTTCGAATCCGCAACGATTTTCTCGTCCGAGCGCAGTTTCTCAATCAACTCCATGGAGCCAAAGGTGGGCTTTTGAATTTTTCTCGCTGCATCCACCTGTTTTTCTTTCAACGCCTGCTCTACTGCCGGGCACAGGCAATGTCCATTCGTTCCCTCGATGCAATGTGCAACCGGAAGATGCAGTCCTTCTTTTGTCTGCAGATACTGTTCCGGATGCGTGTCCTGTGTCACGTAGATCTGTTCTGCCGGGGTTTCTTTGATTTTGCAGACGACGTTTTCCACAATCGCCTGAGCCTCCTTTGTTCCAAGGCTCCCTGTAACAAAATCGTTCTGCATGTCTACTACAATCAAAAGCTTCATAAAATCCTCCATTTTTTCATATAATAAATTTCTTCTTCTATTTTTTGAACCGCTTCGCCAAAAGTTCTTTATTCAACACAATATCATTTTCCCAATTATCCAGAAGAAGCCTTCAAGTCATTACACTCAAAGGCTTCTTATTCCCAATAACATTTTCCTATGCTGGCATAGGCTCCTTGTCGGCAATAATTTTTTTCACTGCTTCTAGATCTTTATCTGTAGCTGCCGCTATCTGTTCTGCAGTAAAACCGTTTTTATACATTTTGACAATAAGTCCAGCCTCTCCAATTGCAATTCCTTTTTCTTCAATTCCCTGACTCAAGTTACACATAACGCTCACATCCTTTCTGAAATTTTCCTCAATAGGGATATCATATTCATTTCCTATGATATTTAATTTTTCATCCACTGTAAGATCCTGTGACAACAATGCTCCCAATAGTCTGTGCAACTCATATGTTTCATCATGCTCAGGCAGTTTCTTTGCTAATCCAATCATAATAATATTCAGCAGATCAAGATTTCCTTTCCATTCATAGGAACCTATTAAATCTTCTTTTGTGAGATGTACATAGCTCATGGTGTTTTCCTTCATATTCATGCATATCCAAATGGAATACACCCGTTTAATATCATCATAGCTAGAATTTTCAAAATCGCGTTCTTTTTGCGAAGAAATCAGTCTGCTCACATAAAAGATTGCTCTGTTTAAAATTTCATATCCATTCGGTTCATCTTTTTGTGCCTCCACATTTATAATAATCTGTGATAAACCATCTTTCATACGTACATAAAAGACAATATCAAATCTTATCAGTCCTTCATTAACTTCTCCATTTTCCGTGTTAAACCCAACCAGCCGTTCTCCATTTTTCTCACTGACTGCATTTGTAAGACCAGGTTCCACCGGCACAGTACCAATATGAGGTGTTCCCTCAATACTGTCCACCACTTTCTTAGGGTCCATACCCTTAAATTCATCAACAGTCTTCACCAGTATATGTGCCAATATACTCTTTTGTCCTAACAAGCGCTTCGCACTCGTATCATATTCTGCTTTAGAATCTGTTGCTTTTATTGCATTTTTTAATTCTGCATTCACCGGTATCCCTCCCTTGGATGGATGTTTCATAAATTTCTTCAGTCATCCCCCAAAAGGCATCAGACCATATCTATATTATAACTTACTCATTTCCTTTATACAATTCATTTCCATATTAAAAAACACCCTTCTGCATGTTTCCATACAAAAGGGTGTCTCTTTCATTTCCTTTATCCGATGTGTTTTCCACATGAGGACTGATCAAATGCCTGAAAAAACACATCCTGCCAAAACTGTCTGGGTATAATTACTCAGCAACAGTCTCGGTAGCTGTCTCAGTTGCAGCTTCTTCTGTAGCTGCTTCTGTGGTAGCTTCTTCAGTTGTAGCTTCTTCTGTGGTAGCTTCTTCTGTGGTAGCTTCCTCAGTTGTAGCTTCTACAGTGGTCTCTTCTACAGTAGACTCAACTGCTACTGTGCTCTCTTCTGCAACGGTTGTGGTCTCAACAGTTGTCTCTGTAGCTGCTGCGCTGCCGCAAGCTACCATGGATGCTGTCATAACTACTGCTGCTAAAACTGCTACTAAATTCTTTTTCATAATAATGTCTCCTCCTAAATCAAAACCAGGCATTTAAAAAATGCCGTTTCCTTAATACGAATGTGAGGATACCACCTTTCCTTTTGTTTGTAAATAGTTTTTTTCTAATTTTAAAACATTTTATGAATTTTATAAGGTTTTGTTCATAATTTGTACATATTTCGACTTTTTCTTCCTTTTTACGCCGATTTTGCATTTGTAAATCCGAAAAAATCCTGTATCATATAGGATGCTAGGGTCAAAAAGTCAAAAAAGCCGACGCAAGCTTGCTTACAGAAGGCGTTTTGACTTCTTGACCCGTCAAGATAGGAGCATAAAAGTGGGATGCTAATCCCACGATATGCGACTATCAGGCTGGATAGGATCATTAACAACCGCACAAAGAAATGCAGCATTTCCTTCCCGGGAAATCCTGCAAAATGGAGAAGCAATTCATGAAATCATCCAATTACCTGTTAGAATGCTGCGTCGATTCCGCATATTCTGCCCGTATGGCCAAAAAAGGAGGTGCAGACCGCCTCGAGCTTTGCTCTAATCTTGTCATCGGCGGTACGACGCCCACCCTCGCCCTTTATGAACAGATCAGAAAACAGACCGGCATCCGCATCCATGTTCTGATCCGCCCCCGCTTCGGCGATTTCCTGTACTCGGAGGATGAGACAGCCCTCATCTGTAAAGAAATCGATGCGTTTCGGGCAGCCGGAGCCGACGGCGTTGTAATCGGAAGTCTTTCTCCGGACGGTTCCCTGTGTACCGAACAGATGAAACGTTTCCGCGAACATGCCCGGGATATGTCCGTCACACTGCATCGTGCCTTTGATATGTGCCGCGATCCCTTTGCAGCCCTTGAGGAAGCGATTTCCTTGGATATTCAGACCATTCTGACCTCCGGTCAGGCTCCCGACTGTCTGCACGGCGTCGATCTGCTCAATAAACTCCATCAGGCAGCTGACGGCAGAATCCATCTCCTTGCAGGTGCAGGCGTCTCTGCCAAAACGGTTCCTGCTCTCCTTGAAAAAACGTCCCTGACCCAATTCCATATGTCCGGCAAGACCATTAAAAACAGTGAGATGGTCTACCGCAACCCGGAGGTTTTTATGGGAATTCCCGGTATGAGCGAATATGAGATCTGGCAGACTGATCCGGAAGCTGTCGCAGCTGTGCGCACGATGCTCGACCGCGCGGCAGATGAAGAAGCGTAAATGCGCAAGAATGCGAGCTGCTGTGTAAGGGAGATGCCGACATGCGGCACAGCGCAATGCCGATCACTGATTTGAAAAAGAATGTGCCTTGGCACATTCTCGCGCCGAGGCGCGGCTGCTTCGGCAATCATCTACCCTTGCGCCGTGTGCGCATCCTCGTAAAGCATTTATTATCGTATGAAAACGAAGTTTCCTATCCGATAACAATAGAATGCACGCTCTGCGAGCATTCTATTGTCATGAATAAAGACGTTCCCGAACAGATTTGTTTCGGGAACGTCTTTTTTTCGACTATTATCTCTCACATTTCCAGAAGTAAGCACTATATCCCGGCAGCTCACTTCCGCCGCCAAAATCATGCTCCTGTCCGGTGATCAGATCCACCGCACGACCACAGCCTGCATCGAAGTGGGCTGTATAGGGCTGCTCCTCTGCATTGATCGCAACCAAAACCCGTTCTCCATCTACGGCGCGTTCAAAAATGCACTGGCGGTTCGTCAGCACAACACTGCGGAATGCGCCATAATTGAGGGCATTGGAGTGTTTTTTAGCTTCTGCAAGCTTTGCGATCCACTCTGTTAGCCCGTTTGTCTGAGGCCCATCGAAGCATGCACGCAGTGCAGGATCTCCCTGGCTTTTCTCTCCCTTTGCGCCCCATTCACTTCCATAATAAACGCAGGGGATTCCGGGCATACCAAACATCAGCGCATAAATAAGCGGCAGATGCTTTTCATTGGTAAGGATGCTTGCCACTCGCGTCACATCATGGTTGTCCACAAAGCTAAGCAGATGCTTTCCTTTATAAAGGGTCCAGTTTTCCGGGCCGAACTGGCGCAGCAGAGAGTGGACAATTTCAAACATATTCATACTGTTGAAGCTGGAATACAGTCCCTTATAGCATTCATAGTTGGTGGCAGAATGCAGCATGGAATCATTCATCAACCGGTTGTAATCCCCATGCAGCATTTCTCCGACAAGAAAGAAATCCGGCTTTAAGCTGTCGCAGAAGCTTCTCAAACGGCGGACGAAATTTTCGTCCAGACAATAAGCGACATCCAGCCGCAGACCGTCAATGTCAAACTCGTCAACCCATCCTCTTACGCTTTCCAGAAGATACTGGACAACCTCCTCGTTCTGTAAATTCAGCTTGACAAGATCGTAATTGCCTTCCCAGCCCTCGTACCACAGACCGTCATTGTAATTGGAGTTGCCGCCAAGATTGATATGAAACCAGTTTAAATAGGGGGAATTTTCCCTGTTTTTCAAAACATCCTGAAATGCCCAGAAGCCGCGTCCTGCATGATTGAACACGCCATCCAGCACAACCCGGATGCCTTCGCTGTGAAGCTTATCGCAAACCTGCTTAAAGTCTTCATTCGAGCCGAGGCGGCAATCGATTTTACGATAGTCCCTTGTATTGTACCCATGGGTATCCGATTCAAAGACCGGTGAAAAATAAATCGCATTTGCCCCCAGCTTTTTGATATGATCTGTCCAGTCCAGCACCTTCAAAATCCGATGTGTTTCCACCCCGTCATTTTCAAACGGTGCTCCGACAAAACCAAGGGGATAAATCTGATAAAATACACTTTCATATGCCCACATAGTAAATTCCTCTTTCCTGCCAGTATATTTGCTGACCTGTCTATTTTACCATTTTCCTCCGGACTGCTCAATATCAGAATCCTGCACTTTTCCAATAGAATCAATCAATCCCTGATGTTTTTAAAAAATGATTCGTTAATATGACATCGATCCCCATATCAAAGAAGGCTTTTGCTTCTTCTGCATCATCCGACCAAAATAAATTACAGATCATCCCCTTTGCATGAGCCTTGTCGATCATGCTCCGGGTCAGAAATAATTTGCAGAATTGTACCCGGCTGCACTGATACCGAATGGCATTTTCCACAATGCTGTAATTCATATGTCCCTCCAGACAGCATCTTTTGATATCCGGCGCCATTTTTAATGCCGTTTCCAAAACATCCTTCTCCCCGGTAATATAAACCATGTCTCTGCATTGGTATTTATCCAGCAGCTGCAGGATTTTTTGAAAGGTATTCTCATCATAAGCCGGAATTTCTCTGTCTTCCAGATCCTTCAGCACCATCGGCTCCGGCTCCCTAAGAGGCATCGGCAGCGGCTTATTTTCTGTATATATTTCCATCAGCTCCTGTCCTCTTCCCTCCATGATCCGATTTTTAAGAACCGAAGCGCCAATGGATTTGATATGAATATTCATAACTACCTTACCGGCAAACTGCCGCAGCACCTCTTCAAATAAAGGAATACGTACTCCTTCATATTCCGAATGAAATTTCTTTCCTGCATCCAGGTTTTTCATCTGTTCCCATGTCATATCACAGATTGTGCCTTTGCCGTCTGTCGTCCTGTCTACCGACGGATCATGACACACTGCCAGCTGTCCATCCGCCGTCGGCCATAAATCAAATTCTATCTCATCCGCTCCTAATGCCACCGCAGCCGCAAATGCCGGCAGTGTATTTTCCGGCGCAACGGCATTAAATCCTCTGTGTGCGCAAAATTTTCTTTTTGACATTTTATCCATTTCCTTTCTTTTTTCAGGAAGCATTTTTTAATTTAGGATCCAATCTATCTCTCAGCCAGTCTCCGATCAGGGAAATATCTAAGATCAGTACCACTATGATAATACTGGGCAGTACCGCCAGCCACCAATGTGTCAGCATATAATCTCTGCCCAGACTGACCATCACGCCAAGAGATGTGCCGGGAGGCTCTATTCCAAGTCCCAAAAAAGACAAGGTGCTTTCGAGCAAAATAAATCCCCCCAGCTCCATGGTAGTCTGCACGATCAGGGGCGATGCAATATTTACCAGAATATGCTCAAACACAATTTTTACTCCGCTTGCCCCCATAGAACGGCTCGCTTCGATAAACTTCGCATTTTTCAGCTGAAAAATCTGGCTTCTTACCAGACGGCAATAGGAAGACCATCCCGTGATTGCCATAACGAGAATTGTCGTAACCGGCTTTGCCCCCAGAATACAAGCAAAAATAATACCGATAAATGTGGTTGGTATAGATAAACGTACATCTGTAAAGAAAGACAATACCGCGTCTATCCATTTTCCGCCCAGTCCGGAAAGAATCCCCAATGCAGTTCCAGTTACCGTCGCAATGATCATGCCGGTAAAGGAAATCATGATGGTGGATCTTGTGGCATAAAGCAATCTGATCGCAACATCTCTGCCCAGATTATCCGTTCCAAATAAATAGGGGGATGTGGGATCCTTAAATTTTGGCATTTTTAATCTTTGTGTAAGATCACTTGCCCCCAGATCGATCGGTGCAATCACCGGTGCAAGCAGCGCTGTTATAACGATTACTGCCAGTGTCACCATTAAAAAAATTATCATCGGTGGAATGATCCATCTTTTTCTACCGAGCTTTCTGTTCCGCATACTTATCCTCATTTCTGTATTTTATCCGAAATCCTTTAATGATCGCGTATTCGCGGATCCAGCAAACCATAAGAAAGGTCTACCAAAAGATTCACAAATGTTACGGAAGCCGATATCACCAGAACGCCAAATACTACCACAGGAAAATCTCGCTGCTGTGCACTGGAAACAATTAAGGTTCCGATCCCGGGCCACGCGAATACCGTTTCCACAACAACAGATCCTCCGATCATAGCACTTAACTGTGCTCCCAAAATCGTAATGACCGGGATCAGCGCATTCCTGAGGCCATGCTTTAAGACCACCTTCCATTCCCGCATGCCCTTTGCTCTGGCACAATCCAAATGCTCCTGTCCGATCACATCCAGAAGCGAGCTGCGGGTAAGTCTTGCAACATTGGCAATGGGACCTACTGACAACGCGATTACCGGCATGAGAAAGTGCTGTGGAGTTCCGATACCGCCGCTTGGCAAAATCCTGAGTTTCAGAGAAAAAATAAAGATCAACAGGATTCCCAATATAAAATTAGGCAGAGTACTGCCTACCACCGCACTGCTCATGGTGATCCGGTCTAACAGAGTATTGTGCTTCACCGCTGCCAGAACTCCCAAGGGGATTCCGATCACAATGGTAAGTCCCAATACAATGCTTCCCAATGAAATTGTCGGAATCATACGCTCTGCGAAGAGATCGGAAACAGAACGTGCATAGTAATAGCTCATTCCGGTATCCCCCGTAAAGAGCCCGACAAATGATTTTATGTACTGCTGCCACAGCGGCATATCCAGTCCCAGATTTGTCCGCAGGATTTCTTTTGCAGAATCACTGGCTCCGGCCAATGTCAGCCATTCAATCGGATCTCCCGTTACTCTGGTAAGGAAAAAAACCAGAGTGTAAACTGCCCATATCGTCAGTACCGCCTTTCCTACACGCAATATAATATAACGTTTCATTGCTTTCCTCCATCCGTGTATAAATGACAGGCAACCTGATGTCCATCTGCCGTTTCTGCCATCTGCGGTCTGATCTCTTTACAAATAGCAAGTGCCTTTTTACAACGCGCGCAGAACGGACATCCAGAGGGCAAATCCATGGGACTGGGGATCTCTCCCTCCAGTACTTTGCATTGATCCTGTTCTCTGGGATCCGGTATCGGTACTGCCTGCATAAGGGCCTGGGTGTAGGGATGAAGCGGATGCTCAAACAGATCTTCTTTCTCCGCCAGTTCTACTGTCTGCCCGAGATACATTACAAGCACTCTGTCACTGATATGGCTTATAACGCTCATGTCATGTGAAACAAAAACATAGGTCAGCTTCTTTTTCTCCTGCAGATCCTTCAAAAGGTTTAATATCTGTGCCTGAATAGAAACATCCAACGCAGAAACTGGTTCGTCACACAATAAAAGCTGCGGATCCGTCACCAAAGCTCTGGCAATGGCAATCCTCTGTCTCTGTCCTCCTGAAAATTCATGGGGATATTTTTTCAGAGAGTCTCTGGATAATCCCACCTGCTCCAACAAAGGGAGGATTCTCGATTTCTTTTCCTCTGCACTCATCCGCTCATGGATCCGTAACGGCTCTTCCAGAATTCGCTGAATGCTCATGCGGGGATCCAGAGATGCATAGGGATCCTGAAATACCATCTGCATATTTTTTCTAACCAAAGGAGGCATATGTCTGTGTATTTTTTTGTCCCCGAACTGCACATAACCGCCAGTCGCTTCCTCCAACCCCATCAGCATGCGGATCAGGGTTGTTTTTCCACACCCTGATTCCCCGATGATCCCCAGTGTTTCGCCCTGATACAGGGTAAAGGAAACATGATTCACGGCATGTACCATTCCAATTTCTTTTGGAAGCAGTGCTCCTCTTTTTACCGGATATTCTTTACATAGATCAACGACTTCTAATATTTTCTCTTTCACAAGGCACCCCCTCCAGGCCCGCATTTTTCTTTTTCCTGCTGCTGCGGAGTATAGAAGCATTTGTATAAATGTCCGTTTTCCCCCTGCATACCCGGCTCTTTCTCATGGCATACCTCCTGTGCATAGCTGCAGCGGCTGCAAAACCGACAGTACTGTACCGGTACTTTCATCTTTGGAACCTGACCAGGGATTGTATACAGCTTTTCTTTTCTCTCTTTTATGCTGGGAATTGCTGCCAGAAGCCCTCTGGTGTAAGGGTGGCATGGATTTTCGAACAGTTCTGTACATTTTCCTTCTTCTACTACTGCACCGCCATACATTACCAGCATACGGTCACAGACAGCGGCCACTACTCCCATATTATGGGTTATCAGTATGACTGCTATTCCCAGCTGATCCCGCAGCTCCTTCAGCAGGGAAAGGATCTGGGCCTGGATCGTCACATCCAACGCCGTTGTCGGTTCGTCTGCGATCAGTACCTTCGGGTTACATGCCAATGCAATGGCGATCATAACTCTTTGCTGCATACCTCCGGACAATTCGTGAGGATATTGTTGGATCCTCACCTCCGGTGAAGGGATTTTTACCTGCTTTAACAAAAAAACAGCCTTTTCATAGGCTTCTTTTTTAGAGATTTTTTCATGTATGCGTATGATCTCTACGATCTGATCTCCTATCGTGTACACCGGATCCAATGCGGAGAGGGGATTCTGAAAGATCATGGAAATTTCTTTTCCTCTTATCCGGCAAAGCTCTTTTTCCTTCATCTGAAACAGATCCTTCCCCAGATAAATGGCCTGTCCGCCCTCCCTTTTGGAGGAAACAGGATCCAGCAATCCCATCAAGCTGCGCACAACCGTGCTTTTTCCACATCCGGATTCTCCTACGATTCCGACAATTTCACCAGGATAAATATCAAGATCCACTCCATCCACTGCCGGAATTACGTTTTGTCCCGAGTAGTAATAGCTTTTTAACCCTTTTATTTTCAGAATAGCTTCCAAATAACTATACTTCCTTTCAAAATCTGCTTCCCGGCAGATATCTGCCGGGAAGCAGCCCTGTCATTATTCTGTAACTTTCAGATCCCCTGCACGGAACGGCATGATCTGGTTTTCACAATATGTCATATCCCATTCCAGACCATCTCTGATACCATACAAATCTTCTGCCTGATACAAATAAGTGCCTGGGCAGTAGGTATCGAATACTTCCATCAGGGTTCTTGCTGCCTGCCGCTGTTCTTCCAGATCCTTGCTGTCGATCAGTGTATTTCCTGCTGCCACAAATTCCTCTGTAGGTGTCCAGCTTCCTGTTTCCGGGTTTGCCGGTCCGGAGCCTGTTCCAAACAGGAGCCATAATGCACCAAGGGGATTATCAAACCGGGAAGCAGAGGACCATGCCCGGATGTCTGCACTGAAGGAGAATTTGTCTGTAAATACGACTTCTGCTTTTACGCCGATATCCGCAAGCATGCTGACAATGGCCTCACCTGCCTGATTGCCGTTTGTATAATAACCGTCCGCCATTTCGATGGAAATAACCTCTTCCCCGTCATATCCGGATTCTTTTACTAATTCACGAGCTTTTTCCGGATCATACTGTACACCGGGATAGTCCTCAATATATAAATCTCCATAGCTTTCAAACTGATGCCCATTCGGAACCTTTGCATATCCGGACCAAAGGGTATCTACCAGTGTCTGGCGGTCTATTGCCATCGTCAATGCCTGTCTGAATTTCTGATTTGACATAATGCTGTCTTCATTTCTGGTATTAAATGTGTATATATGGATATTTTTAATGGAGGTTCCCACCACGCTCACACCGGAGGTTCCATTGATCGTATCTACCGCATCAGAAGGCACATCATTGATAATATCTACTTCCCCTGTGATCAAAGCGGTCATACGGGCAGATGCTTCCGGATAAGAAATAAATTCTATACTCTTTGCAGCAGGCTTATCTCCCCAGAAGCCGTCGTAACGCTCCAACACATATTTTTCAGGAGAGTACTGTGTCAGCTTATACGGGCCGGTACCGATGGGAGCAGTCTGAAAGGCTTCATCTCCGATTTCTTCAATATAATCCTTCGGTACAATGCTTGCTCCCCAGATAGAGCCCAGTCTCTGTTCAAACGCAGCATCCGGTTTTTTCAGCTTGAACTGTACCGTAAGATCATCTATCTTTTCGACGGAATCCAGTGTTTCATATAATACTGCAATGGTTCCATCTCCATAGCCGCTTAAAATTCGATCAAATGTAAATTTCACATCCTCTGCATCACATACCTCGCCGTTCTGGAAGGTAACATTTTCCCGGATTTTTACATTTAATGTTGTATCATCCTGCCATTCCCAGCTATCTGCCAGCTGTCCGGTGATATTTCCTTCTTTATCCGTGAAAAGCAGGGTATCAAAAATATTATAAAAAAGCTTAATGCTGGCAATACCGATGGATCTGTCCGGATCTAACTGTGTCGGCAAAGCAGCAAGACCAATTTTCAAAACATCCAATTCTGTTTCTTTTGCTGCAGCTTCTGCTGTATCCTCCTGTGAAGACGCAGTCTGCTCAGCAGTCGTCTGAGTCGCCTCTTTCTTATTTGCGGTATTTGCAGCAGAGCCGCAGCCACCAAGCGTAAGCATCATTGCCATTACTCCGGCAATCAACCGAGTCCTTTTTTTCATACATTCTCCTTCTTGTTGTGTTTTCTATTCCCTTTCCTGCAGTTCTAAGTTTTGTGTGCACATCATCAAAAGAACTGTTAACATCTTATGTCTCTTTTCTATTTGTCACCATCAGGAATGCGTAAATCGTTTGTAAAAGTTCTGCATATAAAAAATGCAGGATTTCCTTTCCGGAAAATCCTGCAAATCAGAAAAGCATTTTATGAAATTATCCAATTTGGAAAACTGCCGCTCTGTACTTCTATTACTGTGCGTTACCCGGTTCCAATGCCAACCCAATCAATCGATCCGCCTGATCTGCCATGAATAGCGGAATGTTCAGCACATCATCATCCAGCTTCGGATTTGACCTCCACTGGGAAGATGTCGTTCTCCCGCTGAATGAGGAAATCAACTTCGTAAGGCGGGTTGTTCTGACTCCAATAACGGGGCATGACTTCAAAAAATTTCTTATATTCTTCATTTCATCAAAGTTAAAGTAAGCTGTATTTTCATAACAGCGTCCGCCGAACTCTTTCAGAATCCAAGTCTTACCCACCTGACGTACACCCTTCAAGATTAAAGGCTTGCGGTAGGGAGAATTCTTCCAAGCCAGCAATTTTTTAAGACAAATCGTTCCATAGAATCGTTCCTCACATAACTGCAGTATGGATTCCCCCGATAAACAGATAGGAAATCGAGCACATCGCTCCGAATCCAAGACCGAACGCTTTCTTCCTTTCTATTCGTCAAACATCATATATTCCATATAAAATTTCTGAAATTTCGCACTCGTTCCAAGATTGATGGTCTTTGCCCGCTCTGCCAGTGCTGTTGCTTCTTTTTCCATCCTGCGGTCATGCAGAATCTTTACCGCACCCGCCAGTGCCGCGTTTCCGCAAATTTTGATACGGGACAGGTCAATTTTGGGAAAAAGTCCGATTCTTTCCGCGCTTTGGGCCGACATATAGGAGCCAAAGCCACCTGCCACATACAGGCCTTCCAGTCCGGCAGCATCCATTTTTTCCTCCGCCAAAAGTGTCTCCATTCCTGCCCGGATCGCTCCCTTGGCAAGCTGAACCTCACGAATATCCTCTGCAGTCAGACCGACGTTTCCAGCAAAACATACATCCTCTTCCAGATAACCGGTATCCTCCAGCAATCCGCTTTCCAGCAATCCTGCCACACCGTCGATCACGCCGCTGCCGCAGATGCCCTTTGCTGTAGATGCCTCCCTGTCGCCAATCACATGTACCTTCCAGCTGCCGTTTTCCCAGTTTACATGGTCAATGGCACCTGCCACACCTCGCATGCCGCAGGAAAGCCCAGCGCCCTCAAAAGCCGGTCCCGCCGCTGTCGCGCAGCAAATCAGGCGTTCCTTATGAAACAGGACAATCTCTCCGTTCGTCCCCACATCCACCATCAGCCGGGATCTGCCGCTGCGCGCGGCTGAGACACCATCCATTTCTCCGCAGCTGACATTCGTGTCAATTGCTGCCGCAGCTTCTTTGCGGCTGCCGTCCGCTCCGGGTATGCGGTCCGTTTCTGTAAGACCCGATCCAAGAATCGCTGTCGTAATATCCGCACCGACAAACGCAGACATGCAGCGCGGAAGATATACGTCTGCTTTCCGGCAGCTCAAATCCAGTGCTTCTCCTATCGTCCACCAGCCAAACAGCTCATCCGCTTCAAACGGCGCCCTTGAGAGGCATCTGGGATCCTTCTGCGTCAGGAAATACAGCATCGACGTATTTCCGGTAATGATAACTGTCTCAATGGCCTCTGCACTTTCTCCTGCGTGTTCTGCCAGCTCTGTAAGCAGGCACGACACTGCCTCCCGGACGATTGCTGCAAGTTTATCTGCTTTTCCCTCCAGAGAAGCTTCCATCCGGCTGATGACATCTGCTCCGAACACGGACTGGGGATTCCATGCGCCCATCGTTCCGACAGCCCTGCCTTCCCGATAGAGGACGGCTGCAATTGTCGTTGTACCGATATCCACCGCCGCGCCGAGGTGACGGTAGAGCCGCGCGCCGGGCGCAGCTTCTGCAGACGGCGCAGCGCTGGTGCGCTCTGACGGCTGCGCTGCGACGGCGCGCTCTGACGGCTGTGCGGGCGACATGCTGACGGCGCTGGAAACTGACGGCGCAGACGGCGTGCTTACACAAATGGTCTCCTCCCCGTCTGCTTCCTGCCGCAGCGCATCGATTTTCCCGTCCGGCACTGCTTTCAGAAAGCAGGCAAGCCGGATTCCCTGCGCAAGGCGCTCTGCTCCAAGAAGTTTTTGTTCCGTCTCAGACGGCGCTGCAAAGCCTCCCTCCGCATACACCATACACTTCCCGCAGGCATGTCGTCCGCCGCAGGGCATCTCCACACCATGTGATTTTTTCAGCAAACTGCTGACTGTTGTTCCCAGCTCTGTGAAAAGAGCTTCTCCATTGATCCAAAAACGGATTTTTTCTCTGTTGTCTGTCATTTTTTATTCTGTCCTGTCAAACAGGCTCCGAACCGTCTGTTTTCTGCCTGCCAGCCAACAATCCGGTCTCCTATTTGTCCTTTGCTTCATATGATGTCGGGGTCAAAAGCCCCCGACCTTGATGCCTGCGGATTGTTCTGTGCTGCGCACTCCCACAATCCTGCCCGATAGTCGCATATCGTGGGATTATTATCCCACTTTTATGCTCCTATCGGGGCGGGTCACAAGGTCTTTCACCCACCTATGAGCAAGCTCATGTGGGTTCAGACCTTTTGACCCTGGCATCAATAAAATAAGAAATAGATAAACCGCTGTGCAGGAATGTACGGCGGTTTCTCTTTACAGGGAGAAAGCGAAAATCTGCCCATTGTTTCAAAACACGGAAATTGTCTGATATTGATAAAAAGCAGCAATGAAATTTCAGGAGCCGGATTTGTTAAAATGCACAAGAAGGAACAAAAATGTGCGAAATAACAAAAATGAAAACTCACATAGTTATCCACATCGAAAAAAGGTGAAAAATGCGGGAAATTAAGTTATACACTATTTTATCCACATTATCCACAGACGAAAAAACCGAATCCTGTGGAATGCGGAATGTCCAAAACAAACAGTTGTTTTGTGAAGTTATCACAGCAATCCAGTTTTTGCGGCAGTCTGAAAAGAAATATAATTGTCAGAAAAAAAAGACAATTGTTTAAAATGCTCAGAAAATATTGCCTGGGACGAGGACTTATGGTATAATCTGAATAAGGATAGAGAAAGAAAGCTCTTGCAATATCCTAATTATGGACCAGAAGGGATGATGATTTTATGAAGATGATTATCAGCGGAAAAAACATTGACGTTACACCCGGTCTGCGGAGCGCAGTAGAAGCAAAGCTTGGTAAGCTGGAGCGGTATTTTACAGCGGATACGGAAATCTATGTAACATTAAGTGTGGAAAAGGACAGACAGAAAATTGAAGTGACCATCCCGATGAAAGGAAACATTATCCGGTCGGAGCAGACCAGCAGCGATATGTATGTATCGATCGATCTGGTAGAGGAAATTATCGAGAGACAGCTCAGAAGATACAAGACGAAGCTGATCGCACAGCAGCAGGCGGCTGCAAGTTTCCAGCCTGATTACCTGGAAGCGGATGAAGAAGAGGAGGAAGAGGTTAAAATCGTCAGAACCAAGAAGTTCGATATCAAACCGATGTATCCGGAGGATGCCTGCGTACAGATGGAGCTTTTAGGACACAGCTTTTATGTATTCTGCAATGCAGAGACGGATCAGGTAAATGTTGTTTACAGAAGAAAAGGCAATACCTACGGGCTGATTGAGCCGGAAGTATAAATCTGGACAGAGCCATTGACAAATTTGAATCAGCAAACCAAAATCGGGCGGGAGCGAAAGCTTCCGCCCGATTTTGCGGTGCGCTTTACAGCGATGTACGTTATGCCGCAAGGCGCACTGCGCAGCACTTCTGCAGTTGCCCGCCATCCTGTATTATGCTAAGATGTAACAGACACGAAAGAAGAAGGAGAAAGAACATGGCTGTTGTTTTGCTCGCTGCTTTTTTGATAATCGCCTGCCTGCTGGCGCTCAGATTTGAAAAGCAGCTGACGGCTGTCCTGCCGTTGGCAACCTGTATTCTGATTTTAATATTATATGTGCTCGCATTTTTCCGGCGGCTGTCCTGGATCGATTATTTCAGCACAGCGATTGTGGTGGGAGCAGTTTTGAGAGTTCTGTTTTTATCCGGAGAAAAGAAGAAAAAGCTGTTTGCACAGCTGCGGGAGCTGTTCTTTGCGCCGTCTGCGATTGCTGCCATGGTGTTGCTGACCGGTGCAGTGCTTCTGACCGGAAATAAAATTGCAACGTGGTGGGATGACTTGAATTTCTGGGCAACGGACGTCAAGGCATTGTATGCGCTGGATGGCTTTGCAGCGAAATATACAAATGCAGCTTCGGAGTTTGGCGATTACCCGCCGGGAATCCAGCTGCTCAAATGGTGGTTTGTTCATTTAAAGCCGGACGGCTTTTCTGAGGGGCTGATGTTTGCCGGATACTATTTCGGCGTGTTTGTTTTTCTGACGCCACTGCTTAGCAGGCTGGACGAAGCGCTGCAGACTGACAGACGGACGGTGAAGCAGCTTTTCTGGACCGTTGTGCTTGTGGTCTGCCTGGCAGCGTTTCCGAGTATGACAGAGACGTTTTACCTCGGAGGAATGTGCGCCGACCTGGTGATGGCGGTGATCTACGGTGTGATACTGATGAGCTGTCTGGAAGATCGGGCTGCGCCTGGTGCAGACACTGCTACCGCAGACATTGCTGATGCAGCTTCCCGTTCCCGCACCTTCTCCAACCTGCGGACCGCCCTGTATCTCGGCGTTCTGGTGCTCGTAAAGTCCGTTGGATTTTTGTGGGCGGCGTTCGCCCTCGTCTTTGTCTGGTTTTGGCGGCTGCATGGCGCAGCGGACAAAAAGAAAGAAATACGGCAGCTGCTTTGCATCACAGCACTTCCAGCCGTCAGCGGAGGAAGTTGGATGCTGTTTTGTCTGCTCATGAAGCGGGTGGCAAAACTGACCGGGGCGGCGGTTTCGATGGCGTCGGGCAACCTGCCGATCCTGCTTGAAGGAACGGTACAGAAGCTGTTGCATGCGTATGCAGAAGCATTTGCAGCACGGGCGCTGCATCGGGATGGATTTTCCTGGATCGGTGTATCGGCGCTTGCCCTGTTTGTGATTTTTCTGATCGGAATCGCATGGCTGTACCGCAGGAAGCTTCTGACCAAAACGGAGCGGAATTTCCTGTTTGTGTATGTGCTGCTGACGGGAATTGTTTTTTACGGCATCAATCTTGTGAGTCATCTGACGATTTTTGCGACGGAAACCCAGTATCTGGATGCAACCGGGATGATTGCGTCGATCGAACGCTACAGTGCACCGTTTACAGTTGGAATGTTGTATCTGCTGTTCGGGATTTTTCTGGAACGCAGTCCGAGGCTGTGGGGAAAAATTTCGCCCTATGCAGCGCTGGCTGCAGCTGTATTGTTGTGCGCAAACTGGGGCGCTGTCTATGACGGGATGATCGGTTACCGGCAGCGCTTAGATGACGATTTGCAGGCACGGTCGAACATGATCACGGAAGCGTCGGAAGAATTTCTGGAAAAAATGTCCAAACAGGACGTGGGCAGCGGGATGCGGGTGCTGTATCTGAAAAATGCGCAGGATGCGGCGCAGTGGGTCAGAAATACCTACATTTCATTTGAGGCGTCTCCGGTGTCAGTGCTGTTTGGCGGAATCGGGGAAGACACCACGTCCGGACAGGTGTGGGAGCTGGTGCAGGCTTCCCATGCGGGCTACTTATATGCAGATGAAACGGATGAAGCGTTAAAAGAGCTGTTTGCGCCGTATACAGAGGAATTTGCGTGGAAAACGTTGTATCGAATTCAAATGAACGATGGGACATTGACACTGGAAAGAGCGGAAGAAAGCTGACAGGGACAGCCATAAAAGGAATCAAACGGCGTTGGATAACACCAGAGTAAGGGTACACAGAAATAACGCAAGGAAAACATTGGAATGGAGAACACAATGGAGAAACGGATACCGGTCATTATACCGGCTTATGAACCGGATGAAAAAATGATCCGCCTGCTGCAGACGCTGCAGGAAGCGGGAATCGAGCGAATCGTCGTGGTGGATGACGGAAGCGGAAACGAGTATCGGAACCTGTTCGAACAGGCAAAACAGCTCGGCGCAATTGTTTTGACTCATGCGGTGAACCTGGGGAAAGGGCGTGCATTAAAAACTGCTTTTAATGAAGTTTTAAACAGATACCCGGAGGCGATCGGAGCGATTACCGCGGATTCGGACGGACAACATACGCCCGCCTGCATTCAGAAATGTATGGAAGCGATGGAAAAAGAGCCGGAAAAGCTGATTTTAGGCTGTCGGAATTTCGATCAGGGCAACGTCCCGGCAAAATCGGAATGGGGCAACAAAATCACACGTCAGGTGCTCAAATACCTTTGCGGCGTGGCGGTATCGGATACCCAGACCGGGCTGCGCGGCATTCCGGCTGCGTTTATGCGCCATCTGATGAACGTCAAGGGCGAGCGGTTCGAGTTTGAAACCTACATGCTTCTGGAGGCAGGAGAGCAAAAGGTCGGCATTCGCGAAGTGCCAATTGAAACGGTTTACTTAAACGATAACAAAGGCAGCCATTTCAACCCGCTGCTGGATTCAGCCCGGATTTATCTGGTATTTGCAAAATTTTTGTTTTCTTCCCTGTCATCGTGCATCATCGATCTGGTGCTGTTTGCGCTGTTTTGCAGCCTGACGAAAGAAAGAATGCCGGAGGCTGTCAGCTATATTGTGGTTTCGACCGTGCTTGCGCGCGTGGTGTCGGCGGGCTACAACTTTTTCCTGAATTACAGGGTCGTGTTTAAAAGCAGCGGCGCAGTGTGGAAATCGGCGGTGCGCTATTTTGTGCTCGCAGTCGTGCAGATGTTGGCAAGCGCCGGACTGGTCAGCCTGCTGTATGGCGTTCTGGGTGGCTCGGAGGTGGCAGTTAAGATCCTGGTGGACGTATTCCTGTTCTTTATCAGCTTCCTGATCCAGCGGGAAATCGTGTACCGTTAAAGAACGCTGCTTGCAGCTTCCCTCAAAAGTTTAAGTCTTTCTTAGGATTTGGACGAAACGATTGACGCTTTCTGAAAAAAATGGATATAATACTCTCAACAGGAAATGAGAAAACGGTTTCGGAGAAAACAGGGCAATGGAGTTTTCAGAAACCGGATTTACAGCCAGTCGTTACGCAAAACGGAGCTGCAGTTCGTTAGATGGATCGAACCACGCGGTGCTGAGCCAGCTGCCCTGCATCCATTCCGCACTGTCGTAACGACCCGGCTTTGCCCGAGGGGTCGACGGACAAATACGGGAATGGGGTTTCCCGATATCCGGGAGAAAAGTCTTGTCGTTTCAATCATTTACATTTGCCGCTTTTCTGGCGGCAGCAGTAGGAGGATTTTATGCCGTGCCGAAAAAGGGACGGCTGGCAGTTTTACTGATTTTCAATATCCTCTTTTTCGAGTGGGCAGATCCGTTTGCGGGCATCTGGCTGCTGAGTTCTGTGTGTCTGACGTGGGGCTGTGCCCTTTTAGTGGAAAAAGGCGCAGACAGGACGAAGCGCCGTTTGCTGATCGGAGCGTGCCTTTCTTTTCAGCTGATTCTTTTGGCAGTGTTTAAATATCTGCCGGTCTGGAATGAAATCATCAACAAAACATATGGAAGAGGTCTACAAATCGTTCATCTGGATGTTGCAGCGAAGTTCGGACTCATTGCACCCATCGGAATTTCGTTTTATACGCTGGAAGCGATCGGCTATCTGATAGACGTTTCGAGGGGAAAATATCCTGCGGAAAAAAGCTTCTGGCGCTTTGCGGCATTTCTCTCCTTTTTTCCGAACATTATGAGCGGACCGATCGAGCGTGGAGACCATTTTCTGGGACAGCTTAGAGAAATTACGAAAAAAAAGCGGCGTGAGCTTCTAAATTACGACCGGGTCATGCAGGGGCTGATTGCGATGCTGCTCGGCTATGGGATGAAGCTGATCGTCGCGCAGCGGGCGGAAATTCTCGTGAATCAGGTTTACAGCATGTATCAGGATGCCAACAGCTTTACGATGCTGATGGCGGCGCTCTTTTATGCGGTTCAGATTTACTGTGATTTTGCGAGCTATTCGATGATCGCGGTCGGTGTCGGCAGACTATTTGGCTTTGAGCTGGTCCAGAACTTTAAGCAGCCCTATTTTGCCAGAAACCTGACGGATTTCTGGCGCAGATGGCACATTTCTTTGAGCAGCTGGCTGCGGGATTATATTTATATTCCGCTGGGCGGCGGCAGAAATGGACTTGCAGTCAGACAGCGCAATATACTGCTTGTTTTTCTCATCAGCGGTCTGTGGCATGGCGGCGCGCCGCAGTTTTTGGCATGGGGACTGCTGTATGGTGCCGGACAGGTCGTGCAGGATTTTTACAAAAAGGCGAAGCAAGCGGTATTCGGGGAAGCAAAAATTGGCCTGGAAAAGCTGCGGCATATGCTTTCGGTTCTGCTGACCTTTTTTACGGTGATGTGTTTTTGGATCTTTTTCCGCAGCGAATCGGTATCGATGGCAGTGATCTGTCTGAAAAATATGTTTACCAGGTGGAACGGATTTCTGTACTGGAGACAGTTTTTGTTCACGATGGGATTGGAAAAAACGCAGTTTTTCATTGCAGTCGCTGGGATTGCAGTGCTGCTTGGAATCGATTTGATTTCTGAAAAAAAGAAACAGGAGCCGGCAGTCTGGATTTATAGGATGCCGCTTCCGGTGCGCTGGGCGATCTGTCTGTTTTTGATCGGCGCAGTGTTCGTGGTCGGGCAATATGGAAAGGGCTTTGACCCGTCCGGATTTATTTATGTGGATTTTTAAGGCGTGAGGGGAGATTAATGTGAAAAATAAGCGTGATCGCTTATTTTTCACACTGCTATTTGTGCCGCAGG
>ENA-OURZ01000244-OURZ01000244.1-human-gut-metagenome-genome-assembly--contig:-NODE-244-length-74078-cov-6.252975_pt1 | contig 74078 bp, 73 predicted proteins | sample MGYA00242073_ERZ509195 | MGnify/ENA primary metagenome ERZ509195 (study PRJEB26280, sample SAMEA2338837) | human gut metagenome | biome: human gut; feature: human-associated habitat; material: faeces... | reverse complement strand
GGGGAAGAAATAACCGTCAGTCTGGAGGAAGTTAAATGACAAGGGATATGACCTGTATAATCTGCCCGCGCGGGTGTGCGCTCAAAGTTGAAATTAACGGCGATAATATAACCGTTACGGGCAACAGCTGCCCTAAGGGTAAGCAATACGCTATAGACGAATGTACCAACCCCATGCGCACGGTTACATCATCCGTCCGTATTGAAAACCGCGAGGACACAATGGTAAGCGTTAAAACCGCAAGCCCTGTACCGAAGGATAAGATTTTTGAGGTTATGCGCCTTATAAGGGCAAAAAGTGTTTGCGCACCTGTGAAAATAGGAGATGTTATTATTGAGGGCGTTTTCGGTACGAATATTGTCGCAACCAAAAATATATAATAAGAGCCTAATATATATTTCGGGTCTTTGATTTACATATAATATGTTTGTTTATTTTAAAGTGCATTTACCTGACAATGTTGAGTTATGGAACTAAATAATATGAAAAACGTGACTTTCTTATTTAAAAATCAAATTTGAAGGAGAATAAAATGGGAAATTTTGAGGATCAAATTAACACTATTTTAGAATCAATGACATTAAGGGAAAAAATCGGTCAGCTTAATCAACCGGAAACACCGACATTTGAAAATGTCGACGTTATAAAAGCTATGGTACGAAAAGGCGAAATCGGTTCGATTTTAATGTCTGTAGGCGCAACGGCGGGTAATGATAAACAAGGCGCGATTGATATTGATTTTTATAACGAATTACAACGAATTGCAATTGAGGAAAGTCCGCACCATATACCGCTTTTGTTCGGAAGAGATGTTATACACGGTCATCGCACCGTGTATCCGATTCCGTTAGCTATGGCTGCATCGTTTGATTTTGATTTGATTCGGCATTGTTATCGAAATATTGCCGCAGAGGCTGCAAATGAAAGCGTACATTGGTCGTTTGCTCCTATGCTTGATTTGGCGAGGGATCCAAGGTGGGGCAGAATTATTGAATGTCCGGGTGAGGATCCGCTGCTCGGCAAAAAAATGGCGGAGGCTGTTGTAAATGGATTTCAGGGCGACGACCTTAAAGCGGAGGGAGCATTGCTTGCCTGTGCAAAGCATTTTATAGGATACGGTGCAGCTGAGGGCGGCAGAGATTATCACCACACTGAAATATCTGACTACGGTCTTTACAATTATTATCTTCCTGCTTTCAGGGAGGCGGTAAATAACGGAGTTGCCACAGTGATGTCGGCGTTTAACGATATTAACGGTGAACCGGTTTCAGGCAGTAAGTATTACATAACAAATATTTTACGCGAAAAACTTAGATTTGACGGCTTTGTGGTTTCGGATTATGCAGCTATTCACCAGTTGATACACAACGGGGTTGTAGAGAATGATTCGGAAGCTTCAATCCGTGCGATTGACGCCGGTGTGGATATGGATATGTGGGACGCCTGCTATCTTGACAATTTGGAGCAGGCCGTAAAGGACGGAAGAATTTCGGAAAGTGTAATCGATAATGCCGTAAAGCGTGTGTTGGAGGCTAAATTTAAAAAGGGACTTTTTGAAAAACCGTATTGTGAACCGAAGCCGTATGACAGAAAGCAGCATCTCAAGGATGCGCGCAAACTTGCCGGAGAATCGGTTGTTCTGTTGAAAAATGAGGCTAATATTCTTCCGCTTGCCAAAACATCGCATGTTTCTCTTGTGGGTCCGTTTGCACAGGAAAGAAGATCGCTTTTAGGCAGCTGGACAATTGACGGCAGGGCAGAGGAAACTCCAAATTTAGCAGAGGCAATGCGCGAGGCCGTAAAGGGAACCGGAAGCGTATATACTGCACACAGAGCAGACTGTTTATCGGAGAATACCGTTTGGATAATGCGTCGTTCGGATGCAATTGTCTTGGCTCTCGGTGAAAGCTGGGCAGATACCGGGGAAAATCGCTCAAGAGCCGATATAGATTTGTCGATAGAACAGAAAGAGTTAATTGGTAAGGCTAAAGCCACCGGGAAAAAGATTATAGGCGTATTCTTTTGTGGGAGAAATATTCCTATGCAGGGAATAGCGGAATATTTTGACGCAATACTTTATGCATGGCATTCCGGGAGTGAGGCTGCGAGAGCAGTTGCCGATATTTTATACGGTGATGTTAACCCTCAGGGAAGAATGCCCGTCACTATTCCGCGTTTGGCAACACATATCCCGATTTACTATAATTGTTATTCGAGCGGTCACGATGTAAATGGATATTACGGTGAAAATCCGGATGAATCATATGTTGACAGTTTGGCAAGCCCGTATTATCCGTTTGGGTACGGTTTATCGTATACAAATTTTGAATACGGTAATATCATTTGTAAAAACGGTATCATTCCGATTGAGGATATTCATTCGGGTAAGTGTTTTGAATTTACAATAGAACTAAATAATACGGGCAGCCGTTTCGGTACGGAGACCGTTCAGCTTTATATCTGTGATAAGACTGCCGCAATTTCAAGACCTCTGCGCGAGCTTAAAGATTTTAAAAAGATAAGCTTAGAACCCAGAAAAGCGGGTAAGGTGAAATTTATGCTTGGCGCAACCGAACTCGGATATTATATGCCGAACGGTGAGTATATTATCGAAAAAGGCAAATTTGATATTTATATCGGTGAAAACGCATTGACAAACAGAAAAATTGAAATAGAAATTAAATAAAAGCGGAGGAAACGATGATTTCATTTGAAAATAATATGTTTCACCTTAAAACTTGTAATACAAGCTATGTTATCGGGATTACAGAAGGTATACCGATTCATTTGTATTGGGGCAAGCGACTTTCAAAACTGCCGGATCTGGAATTTATGCTTCCGCAGACAAGCAAAAGGCATTTGGTACCGTCCGATATAACATTTAATGAGCATTGCCTTTCGACAGATAATCTTACTATGGAATATCCAACCTTCGGAAGTGTGGATTTAAGAAAGCCGGCATTCCACGCAAAATACAAAGACGGAAGTACGGTTACAAAGCTCGTATTCGATTCTTATTCTATTGTAAAAGGCAAGCCCGAATTAAACGGTTTGCCGAGTGTATATGCCGAAAACGGAGACGGCGTTCAAACACTTTTGCTCGTTCTTAGAGATGATTATGTGAGCCTTAAAATTACGCTTGTTTACAGTGTGTTTGAGAATTTTGACGCGATTACGCGCAGTGTTTTAATTGAAAATACGGGAAATGAAGCAATATGTATCAGAAATGCTTTAAGTGCTAATGTTGATTTTAAAAAGTGCGATTATGAAATGATACATTTGCCGGGTGCTTGGTGCAGAGAACGCATTCCGCAGCGCGCGCCTCTCATCACGGGTACACAGGAAATTGAAAGTCTCAGAGGAGCAAGCGGTTCTCAGCATAATCCTTTTTTTGCGCTTGTTTCAAAGGGAGCTAATGAGCAATGCGGTGAAGCATACGGTTTTTCCTTGGTATACAGCGGTAATTTTACGGCAGGAGTACAGGTTGACCCGTATAATGTTGCAAGAGCATATATAGGAACGGCTCCGTTTAATTCCGAACGCTTACTGGAAAAAAGCGAAAGGTTTGCTGTTCCGGAGGCTGTATTGGTTTACAGTGACAATGGTATAGGCGGTATGTCGAGAATATATCACAGATTATATCGCAAACGTCTTTGCCGAGGCAAATATAGGGATGCCGAAAGGTTTGTATTGATAAATAACTGGGAGGCAACATATTTTGACTTTAACGCAGAAAAAATAGCTAAAATTGCAAAAGCTGCTTCCGAGCTTGGCATTGAACTTTTGGTTTTGGACGATGGATGGTTCGGGAAACGGAATAATGACTGTTCATCGCTTGGCGACTGGAAAGAAAACCTTGAAAAGCTCCCCGAAGGGCTGCACGGTCTTGCCGAGCAAATAAATAAATACGGGATGAAATTCGGTTTATGGTTTGAGCCGGAAATGATTTCGCCGGACAGCGAGCTTTATAGGAAGCATCCGGATTGGTGTATACATACGAGGGGAAGGGTTCGCTCCGAAGAACGGCACCAGCTTACCCTTGATTTAACCCGAAAAGAAGTATGCGATTATATAATATCCTTTATGTCTGATATTTTGGGTAAGTGCGGTATATCGTATGTAAAGTGGGATATGAACAGGAATATGACGGAGGTAGGGTCGGCAGCACTCGGCGCTGACCGACAGGAAGAAGTTTATCGGCGTTATATGGATGGTCTTTATTCAATAATGGAAGCATTGACCGACAAATTCCCGAACATACTTTTTGAAGGCTGTGCGAGCGGCGGCGGACGCTATGATCCCGGTATGCTTTATTATATGCCGCAGATATGGGCGAGCGATGATACCGACGCGGCAGAGCGCCTGATGATTCAGTACGGAACAAGTCTTTGTTATCCGTATTCAACAATGGGCGCGCATGTATCTGCCGTTCCGAACCATCAAACGGGAAGAACAATACCTTTCAAATTCAGATCTGATGTCGCGTTGCCGGGGCAATTCGGCTTTGAGCTTGATTTAAACCTATTAAGCGAAGAAGAGAAAAAAATTGCAGCTGAAAAAATAATTCAGTACAAAGAATTGGGAAAGGTATTTCATAAAGGAGATTTATATCGTATTTTAACTCCGGAAAACGGCAGACTGGCAGTAAATGAATTTGTTGCTGAGGATGGGAAGACCGTGGTGGTATGTATTTATTCGTTAAAGGGGATGCCAAACAACGGATTTGAGTATTTTATGCTTCAGGGTCTTGATGAGAACGGAATATATGAAGATGAAAACGGCAATAAATTCCCCGGAGATTTTCTTATGCACGTCGGTATAAGATTTTGCAATCAGCATGATTATATCAGTGAAATAAAAGTTTATAAAAAGGTAAATTGATTTTAAAGAGGCGCTATATGAAAGCAAAAGCATTTTTAAGATTATTAAACGGTGAAAAACAGGAAACAAATGTTAATCTTTATGTTGAAGAAGATAACGGGGTGTTGCTTTACCGAATTAAGGGTGTTTCAAAAACCGCCCTTAATCTTGAATACGGCGGCGGAATAGAAATCCGTATTGAAGACATCGATAAATGGATATCAGATTACAGGTATTCAACATTTTGGTGTAAACCGAAGTTTGGTACGGCTGTTTCCGATATTCCCTATGATACACAAGCGTTGATTTATAAAAAAGCAAACGGAGTTTACGGGGTTATATTGCCGCTTGTTTCAGATGAATATAAGTGTGTCCTTGAAGGGAGCGGCGATTGCATTACGGCAAAGCTTTTCAGTTGGTGCGAGGGACTTTACGGTATTGATGCGCCGGCGTTTGTTATCGCTGAAGGGAACGACCCCTACGAGCTGTTAAAAAAATGTGCTGATAAGGGCGTTGAAATTTTAAACAACGGTTGCAGAACACGCGAAAAAAGAAGATACCCCGAAACGCTTGAATATCTCGGCTGGTGTAGTTGGGATGCTTTTGAAATACGCGTTAATGAAGAGGATCTGATAAAAAAATGCGAAGAGTTTAAAAAAAAGAATATCCCTGTCAGATGGATGATAATCGATGATATGTGGGGAGAAGTCAGGGATTTTTACGGTTTTGATTATTCGGAGCGTTGTCCGGAAATGTTTGATCTAATGCATTCTTCAAAGCTCTATTCATTTAATGCGGATCCAAAACGCTTTAAAAACGGCTTGAAGCACTGCATTGATGAGGTAAAGAAATACGGCATAAAGGTGGGAATGTGGCACCCGACTACCGGATATTGGCGAGGAATTGATCCGAACGGGGAAATAGCTGAAAAACACAACGACATTTTGTTGAAGGCAAAAAACGGTATGCTGATTCATGACTGGCATCGTGATAAGGCGTATATGTTCTATGCGTTATACCATGATTTTTTGAGAAAAAGCGGGGCTGACTTTGTAAAGATAGATAATCAAAGCTCTATGACTGCATATTACAAAGGCGATGTTGCTGTAGGCAAAGCGGCTCGTGAATACCATATGGCAATGGAGGCATCTGTCGGCGAGCATTTTGACGGATGTATGATAAACTGTATGGGAATGGCAAATGAGGATATGTGGAACAGAACGGTAAGCTCGGTTTCGCGGTGCAGCAATGATTTTAAGCCCGAAAACAGAGAATGGTTTACGCAACATATATTGCAGTGTACCTTTAATTCTTTGATTCAGGGTCAATTCTATTATTCCGATTATGATATGTGGTGGACTGATGATGAGCAAGCTTCAAAAAACAGTGTGCTGCGTGCAGTAAGCGGTGGTCCGATATATGTAAGTGATAAGCTTTCAAGAAGTAATCGTGATATTTTAATGCCGTTATGCTTGGAGGATGGCAGAATACTTCGCTGTGACAGACCGGGTGTTCCTGCGGCAGACTGCCTGTTTGATGACCCCGGAGAAAGCGGAAGAATTTTTAAGGTGCAAAATATTTCCGACGAGACGGGATATATTGCTGCATTTAATTTGGATATAAACAATAATTCCGTTAAGGGAGCAATTTCACCGTCTGATGTTTCGGAAATAACAGGTGAGCTGTTTGTAATATTTGAATTTTTCAGCCGAGAGGTATTTACCGTAAAAAAGAATGAGAAAATAGAAATCGAATTAAAGAACAACGATGATTTCAGGCTTTATATTATATCACCCGTTAAAAACGGCTTCGCCGTGATAGGAAAGGCTGATAAGTATATTGCGTCAAAGGCGGTAAAGACTGTAATAAACGAGGAAATAGTACCGACTGAACACGGCACATATATTTATTGTAAAAACGGTAAGCTTCATACAGTTGAAAAATGATATTTACAGAAGAAACGGGGAAGAGTTATGGATAAGAATTTATATAACACTGTAATTAACAGGAAACATCATAAATACCGCCATAAGGTTGGGTGGGATTTAGCGCGGGAATATTCCGAAAAGGGCTTAACCCCAATAGAGCGTATGGCGGATAGGTTTGAGCGGCTCTGCCATGAAGAAAAGGCGGTTATAATTGACGGCGAGCAGATAGTATTTATGCGCACCGTTGCAAACCTGCCGGCAATATTTACAGATGAGGAATGGGCGGAAATAAATAAAAAGCACCACATTCACGAGCTTGGGTTTATGTCTAACCTGTCTCCGGATTATTACGGCGCAATAGCCGCGGGTCTGCTTGAAAAGAGAAGAACAGCCGACGAATACGGCAAAAGGGCGATAGATAACATAATAGCCCTTTCGGATAAATACCGCGATGAAGCAAAGCGTGTAGGAAGAACGGATATAGCCGCAATTTTAACGCAGGTGCCGCGCTATCCTGCGAGAAGCTTCCGCGAGGCGCTGCAGTTTTTCAGAATACTGCACTTTGCCTTGTGGCTTGAGGGCAATTACCATAATACGATAGGCCGCTTAGATAAATACATATACCCCTATTTAAAAAAGGATATTGAAAGCGGCGTGCTTGACCGCAATTCGGCACTGGAGCTTGTGGAGGATTTCTTTTTATCCTTTAATAAGGACAGCGACCTTTACCCCGGCGTGCAGCAGGGGGATAACGGGCAGAGTATGATGCTCGGCGGTATAGACGAAAGCGGAAACAGTGTGTTTAACCTGCTTTCGGAATTATGCTTGGAGGCAAGCTATAACAATAAGCTTATAGACCCCAAAATAAATTTAAGGGTGGGTAAGGATACCCCGCAGGAAATATACACAAAGGCAAGCCATTTAACCAAGGCGGGGCTCGGTTTCCCTCAGTATTCAAACGACGATATAGTAATACCCGCGCTTGAAAGGTTAGGTTATGAGCATAAGGACGCCTGCAACTATACCGTAGCGGCGTGCTGGGAGTTTATAATCCCCTTTGTGGGGGCGGATGTGGCGAATATCGGCGCGCTTTCGTATGCAAAGGCGATTGATACAGCCTTTCATAAGGACCTTATAAAAAGCGAAACATATGAGGACTTTTTCTCCGCCGTGCAAAAAAGAATAAACGAGCAATGCGACGAGATATGCGCGGGGCTTGATAATTTATGGTTTATTCCGTCGCCGTTTATGAATGTGCTTATGGACTGCGATATATATAACGGCGGAAAATATAATAATTTCGGAATACACGGCACGGGAATAGCTACCGCAGCCGACAGCCTTGCGGCAATAAAGAAATATGTTTACGAGAAAAAGAGCGTGTCAAAGGAAGATTATATAAAGGCGGTTGACCGCAACTTTGAAAACGATAATATTCTTTTGCATAAGCTGCGTTTTGAAAGCCCCAAGCTCGGCAATAACGACGATTATGTTGACGGTATAGCCGTAAAGTTGCTTGATACATTCGCGGACTCACTTGAGGGCAGAAAAAACTGCCGCGGCGGTATTTACCGTGCGGGCACGGGCAGCGCAATGTATTACCTGTGGCACGCAAATGAAATAGGCGCGTCACCCGACGGCAGAAGAAAGGGCGAGCCGCTCGGCACTAATTTCTCCGTAAGCCTTTTTGCAAGGGTAAAGGGTCCTGTATCGGTTATAGGGTCTATGACAAAGCCGCACTTTGAAAGAGCGATAAACGGCGGACCGCTGACGCTTGAATTTCATCAGTCGTTATTTACCGATGAGGAAAGCATTGAAAAGGTGGGAATGATTGTAAAATCGTTTATAGACAGGGGCGGTCATCAGTTACAGTTAAACGCCGTAAATGTGGAAAAGCTGAAGGACGCGCAGAAGCACCCCGAAAACTACAAGCAGCTTGTTGTGCGCATATGGGGCTGGAGCGCGTACTTTGTAGAGCTTGATAAGGAATACCAGGATCAGGTAATAGCGCGGCAGGTATACTCCGTATGAAGGGCGTAATTTTCGATATTAAGGAGATGGCGGTGCACGACGGTCCGGGAATACGCACCACGGTGTTTTTCAAGGGCTGCCCGCTGCGCTGCCTATGGTGTCACAACCCCGAGGGGCTGACAAGTAAGCCGCAGCTTATGTATAAGGAAAGCAGGTGCTTACATTGCGGGCTGTGTAAAATTCCCTGCACACACCCGGAGTGTCAGCCGTTCGGCAGGTGCTTACACGCCTGCCCGGATAATTTGCTTTCTGTCGCAGGCAGAACCGTAAGCGCAGAGGAATTGGCGGCAGAGCTTAAAAAATCCGCCGAGCCGTTAGGGGATAATTTCGGCGGCTTTACCTTTTCGGGCGGAGAGCCGCTTATGCAGCCTGAATTTCTGCTTTCCTTAGCGGAAGAGCTGAAAGGCTTTAACCTTTGTATCGAAACAAGCGGATATGCAAAGCCGAATGTTTTTACAAGTGTTATTGAAAAGCTTGATTTTATAATAATGGATATAAAGCTTGCAAATACCGAAACGCATAAAAAATACACCGGCGTGGGCAATGAAATAATACTTGCGAATTTTGAAGCGCTTAAAAACAGCGGCAAATCGTATTTAATACGCACCCCGCTGATACCGAACATTACCGATACCAAAGAAAACCTTTCGGCGATAAAAAGCCTAATAGGTGAGAGTAACTGGGAGCAGCTGCCGTATAACACTATGGCGGGTGCTAAATACAAAATGCTGGGTATGGAATATTCTTTATAAGGGTGGATAGAATGAGTAAATTTGAAAAAATAAAGGAATTAAATAAATTGCCGGTGTTTCATATAACCGACGAAATTTTTTCGGAGTACGGGAATATAATAGACGGTATAAATGCAGATGAGTATATAAAGCTTTGCGAGAATGTTGAATTTCCTGAAAGCGGATCTGTGTATGCTCCGTCGTATGCTGAATTTGAAAATACAGCCGAATCCGAAAAAATACGGCATACCTGTTTCGGCGGTGTGCCGACGCAAATCGGAATATGTTACGGACATAATTCTTTACTTAATGCTCTTGAATGGCACATATGTAATGAAGTGAATATTGCGCTTACTGATATGGTTGTAATTCTTGCAAAGCGTTCCGAAATAAAAGAAAATCGCATCAGCAGCGACAAATGCAAGGCGTTTTTTGTTCCGAAGGGCACTGCAATAGAGGTATATTCCACCACCTTGCACTACTGCCCCTGCGAAACTGATGAAGACGGTTTTGCAATGGTAGTAGGGCTGACAAAGGATACCAATACCGAACTGCCGTACAGACCTGCCGACGAGAGCATTTTAATAGCCAAAAACAAATGGCTTATAGCGCACTCGAATAGTGATGAAGCTGTTAAAAATCATAGATGTGCAGGAATAACCGGTAAGAATTATAGGATTATATATAATGAAAAATAAAAAGAATTTCTATTATAGACAAAATAAAAGGTTAGCAACAGAGCGCCGAGCTTGTGGAAAGCAAGTTTGGCGCTCGTTCTTTTTTTATTCGACAAAATAATACACAATTCTACATTTTAAGGGGGCGGATACCGATGTACTGTATAAACCTTGCTGTATACAAAACAAAGGAAAAAATGAGCGCGCCATAGGCGACTGCAAGGTGACAAAGTGAAAAATAACAGAAGGCATAAGGTGAAGATATAGCTGTAAGGGGTTTAAAACTCCGAACAAGCTGTATTTTAAAGAAAGCGGGCTGTAATAACGCCCGTAAAATTAACGAAATTAAAGAAGAAAAGACCAATAAAATTGCCGCTCGAAAAGGCATTGAAATTGGTCGGACCTTTTGCGTTCTGTATATAAAGCAGCTACGGCGGCGTTATAAATGCGGCTGCCGCAGCCCTCCGTATCAATCGTTTTTGAGATTTTCAGGAATGATTGAACGGAGGAAAATAAATTGAAAAGTATTTTTTTAGTATGGAAAGATAAAAACTGTAACGGGGAAAATCCCGAATGGATACATATGACCGCGAAAGAATTTTTTGAATTCAAGCAGAAGCCCGAAAACTCGGAAAGAAAATTTGTTCAGGTAGAGGATAAGAATTTGTCCTCAAAATACTCGGTTATCTTTATTGAGGCTAATAAAGAGCTGTATAAAAAATGCAATGCCGAACACAGCGAAGATATGCGCAGAAAAGAGGAAAAGAAAAAATACCCGCGCAAATTTGTATCCTTTGACAAGCTGCGGGGCGATGACTCGGACACAGATAACCACGAGAGATATTCAGATAACAGGTGGGAGGAAGAATATATATTGGATAAGCTCCAAGCTGAGGAACTGCATAAGGCGATAGAGCAGCTCACCGAAAAGGAAAAAAGAACCTTTGATGTAATAGCGTTCGCCGTTTTGCAAGGTATAAGCGAGAGGGAACTTGCAGTATCTTTGGGTATTCCTCAAAAGACTCTAAATAACCGAAAAAGAAAAATTTTTGAGAAAATTCGAAAAAAGTTGGCTCAAACCGAGTAAAACCGTACTGTAATATAGTAGAGGGCAAAAAAACGACCTCTGCGAACATTGAAAACAGAATAGTACAGCGCACCCTTTACCTTCCTTCTGCTGTCGGGCGACCGATAAGCCACTTGGACTCTGTCCGGACGGTACGGCGCAACCGTAACGATGGCGATGACAGGCAGAAGAATTAAAGATACTTCCGTCACGAGAGATCGGGCGGCCCGCGGAGATCCCGGGGGTGGTGAGATTCCAATGAGGCAAAATGCATTGCCGGAGGGTGCGTTCCCTGTGTTCGGGGCGTCGTGGACAAATACGGACAAAATAAACGATTGATACTGAAATGACCGTAACCGTTCTTAAAAAACAGTTGCGGTCATTTTTCCTAATTGGTTTTACGGGAACGGTATAACGGCATACCGCTGCCGTAAGAACAATTAAAATATGGAGGTAAAAAAATATGAAAACTCGTAACAGCGCATTTTACCGTGAGATATGTATTCTTAGAATACTTGTTAAAATGGGGTACATAGATAAAAAGGCTTTGCCGCACATTATAGATATAGCGGCAAAGGATTATAACAGCGATTTAATAATTGATAACCGAAATATGTCTTAAATAAAAACATTTCAAAAAGATGCATTTATGTCTGGATTTATTCGAACCTATGTGGTATATATTGTGTCGGAAAGGAGAGTGAAAAGCGATGGAAAGAACCGTGACGGCTATAAACGCCGCAGCGCCCCAAGAGAGAAAGATAAGAACGGCAGCCTATTGCAGAGTTTCAAGCGATTCCGCCGATCAGCTTCATTCGTTCTCGGCACAGGTAAGATACTATACCCGGCTTATCGGGGATAATGAGTGTATGGAGCTTGTGGATATATACGCAGACGAGGGGATAAGCGGAACAAAGACTAAAAACCGAGATGATTTTTGCAGGCTTATAAACGACTGCAAAAACGGAAAGATCGACCGTGTACTTACTAAATCGGTTAGCCGATTTGCAAGAAACACGGTCGATTCTATTATGTACGCAAGATTGCTTAAAGAAAACGGCGTGAGCATACTGTTTGAGAAAGAAAATATAGATACGGCATATATGTCAAACGAGGTGTTGCTTGCGGTATCCGGCGCACAGGCCGAGGAAGAATCCATATCAATCTCCAAAAATATGATATGGAGCATAAACCGCCGAATGAAAAACGGAACATACCTCGCAAGCCATACTCCGTACGGATACAGAATAGAAAACGGCGAATATGTTATCGTAGATAATGAGGCAGAGGTTGTAAAACAGATATTTAAAAGCTATCTTTCGGGCGTTGCAAAAAAGACAATAGCGGATATGCTCAATTCAATGAATGTGCCTAACAGAGAGGGAACGCCCTGGCAGAGAAGCACGGTTGAGTATATTCTCGGAAACGAAAGGTATACGGGCAACGCTGTTTTTCAGAAGACATATACCGACGCGGCAGAGCCGTTTAAGAATAAGCCCAATAACGGTAAGGTGCCGAAATATTTTGTTGAGGATACCAATCCGCCGATAATCTCAAAAAAGGAATATGAGGCGGCGGTACGCCTTACCGAAGAAAGAAGAAACAGAAAGCCGTATAAAAAAACAGCCGACCGAACACTTAACGGTAAGATTCGTTGCTCATGCGGCGGAACATTCGGCAGGAAGACGGTTTCAGGAAAAGCATATTGGTCGTGCAATATTCATGAATCTGATTCGGGAAAATGTAATTCAAGGCGTGTACCCGAAGACGATATATACGAGGCATATATAACAGCGGTAAATAAGCTGCGGGAGTATAGGTGCGAAATATTGCTGCCCGCAATACAGCAGACGGAAAACCTGTATATGAGGGCAGGCAACAGCACTCTTAAAATAAAGGAGATAGACAGGGAAATCGCGGAATTAAGCGATAAGAATATCCTTATAACAAGACTTCATTCGAAGGGTATTATACGGAGCTTTGAATACTCGGAACAGATATCCGCGGTAAATTCCAAGATAACCGCATTAAGAAAGGAACGCACTAGGCTCTTTGAGGAAAGAGACGAAAACGGCACACTTTCGGGATTGAAAACGCTTAATAACAGGCTTACGGATTTAAAGAAACCGTTAACGGAATTTGATTCCGAACTGTTTGACGAAACGGTTAAAGGCATTACCGTTCCGAACAACGGGGAAGTACGGATAGAATTTGCGGGAGGACTTACAGTATCCGAAAAAATACCGGACAGAAGAAGGTGCAGAGAAAAATGAAAAACAGGAAAATACCCTACGGCTACGAAATGAAGAACGGTGCTGTTGTAATAAACGGCGCTGAAGCGGAAACGGTTAAAAACATATTTTCGGAATATCTAAACGGTCTTGTATTAAAAGATATTGCCGCGACGCTTAAATCGCAGGGTGCGGAATATCTTCCCGGAGAAACCGATTGGAATAAAAGCCGTGTTAAAAGAATAATAGATGACGCAAGGTACTGCGGAAACGAAAAGTATCCCGAGATAATATCCGCCGAACTGTATAGCGCAGCGGGCAGTATAAAGCAAAAAAGAAACAGGGCTAAGGAATATACCGTTCGCAGCGAGGACAAGCCTGTTACGGACTCGGTGCAGTGTTCGCTTTGTGGCGGGAAGCTCAGGCATATAACAGACAACAGCAATAAAAAGGCTGAACGCTGGGTGTGCGGGGATTGCAGGATGACGGTATATAAAACCGTGACGGAAGTAAAGAAAGATATTACCGAAATAATAAACAGGCTTATACATTCCCCGACGCTCACAGGAAACGGAGAGGATAAAGGATATACCGAGTCGCAGGAGGTTATTCTGAAAACGGCTGAAATAGAAAGAATGACAGCCGCGTCAGAGGTGGATATAACGGCTGTTCAAAAACTTATATTTGAATGTGCGGAGGAAAAATACAGAGAAAACGAAACTGCAAGGCATATAACCGAGAGAATGAAAGCGGAGCTTATAAACACGGCTCCGCTTTCGGAATTTTCGGGTGAAATATTCAGCAGAACTGTAAAGGCGACGGTTATGGAAAAGGACGGAACGGTAAGACTTACTTTAAAAAACGGAACTGTTTTAGGAAATGGGGATTCGTAATATGAATATTTGCGCACAGACGGTAAGAAAGGTTACGGTGATACCGCCGATAGCCGAAATGCAGGGGGAAAGCCGCATAGATATGCGCCCGAAAAGAGTGGCCGCATACTGCCGTGTTTCAACAGACAGGGAAGAACAGGAACACAGCTTTGAAACGCAGAAAGCTATGTATACCGAAATGATTATGATGAAACCCACATGGCAGATGGCAGGCATTTATGCCGACGAGGGAATAACCGGCACCGTTGCGAAAAAGCGCCCCGGTTTTATGAAGATGATTGAGGACTGCCGTAAGGGTAAAATAGATATGATAGTAACAAAATCCGTCTCAAGATTTTCAAGAAATAACCTTGACTGCCTGATGTATGTAAGAGAACTAAAACAGCTCGGAATACCTATAATCTTTGAAAAAGAGGGGATCAATACGATTCAAGTATCAAGCGAACTTTTGCTGACCCTGTTCGGCGCGCTGTCGCAGGCAGAAAGCGAATCTATAAGTATGAATGTAAAGCTCGGAATAAGGCAAAGTCTTAAAAACGGCAATGTCAGGTTCAGCTATAAAACATTCCTCGGCTACCGAAAGGGAGTGGACGGTCAGCCCGAAATTGTTCCGGAGCAGGCGGATATTGTAAGGCGTATATACAATGACTTTCTTGCAGGGGCAACCTATCTTGAAATAGCCAAACGACTGACGGAAGAAAATGTCCCTACAATGGGCGGCGGAAACAGGTGGTTTTCAGAACGCATAAAGTCAATACTTAAAAACGAAAAATACAAAGGCGACGCACTTCTGCAAAAGACATATATAACCGACCCTATAAGCAAGCGGGTAAAAAAGAATAACGGCGAGCTGCCTATGTATTATGTGGAGAACAGCCATCCGGCGATTATCGAGCGCAGAATTTTCGATAGGGTGCAGGAAGAAATAGCGCGCAGGGCAGGAAAGAAAAAGGTAAAGCAGACGGGTACAAAAACCGAGCTCGGAAGATATTCGGGAAAATATGCGCTTACCGAACTGCTGTACTGCGGAGAGTGCGGAACGCCGTATAGAAGATGCACATGGTCGCGGGACGGAAAGAAGAAAATTGTCTGGCGCTGCGTAAGCCGGCTTGACTACGGTAAAAAATACTGTAAAAATTCTCCCTCGGTTGAAGAAAGCAGGCTGCACAACGCAATAGCCGCGGCGATAACAAAAAAGGCAAATTCGGAAGAAATAAATATCGGCGGCATAATGGATCATATTGAAAGCTTTGGGTCGCAGCGAGATACGGACGGTATAATCCAAAGGCAAAGACGAATTGCGGAAATAGAAAAGGTTATTGACGATCTTGCAAGGCTTAACAGTGATGAGGCGCAAAGCGGCGAACTTGACTATAAATTCAGCGAGCTGTACGCCGAGCTATACTCGGTAAAAGATGAACTTGAAGAAATGCAGAGCGGGGCATCAGCTCCAGACGGCGATATGCTCAATGAAATTCGCGAGGTGGTAACAGGGCTTAAAAATCATCCCGTTGAATATGACGATAAAGTAGTAAGGCAGCTTATAGACTGTATAAAGGTTATGTCAGCCGATATGATAAAAATATGTTTTAAGGATGGGACGGTGACGGAAGTGTTAATATAAAAAAGCAATGACTAATTTGATATTTCCGACTTGATAATAAAAAACTTTTATGATAAAATATATAATAAAGAAAGCGTTAAGGTGATTTGAATGGCTATTAAAGTTTCAGGACCATGGAACGAAGGATATGTTATGGATATGTATGTGGAAAAAAGCATATATATTCAGGATGACGCTTTCGGAAGTCCGATTTTCAACACAACATATACAGAGATTGGAAAACTTCTGCATTCAATGAAATATAATGGCCATTATGATAACAGCAGGGCAATCGCGGATATTTGTACGCCGTTTTTGGAAAAATAGCTTGCCGATAAAGAAATTGATATAATAATTCCTGCACCGCCAACGGTTCGACGGGACAATCAACCCGTGTATATGATAGCTGAAGCTATTGCAAATTCCATGAATTCACCGTATTCGGATTGTATATTGGAAAAGACCGGTCAGATTCAGTCGAAAAGTATGCCAAAGGATAAAAAAGAAATATCCGGAACGATAATACAGCTCAAGCCTGCAAAACGCAAATGCAACATTTTACTTATTGACGATTTTTATTCGACCGGCGAAACTGCAGCAGAATGTGTTAATGTTTTAAAAAAGGATATACTGATAGATAAGGTCTTCTATTTCTCAATTGCAAAAACAAAATAATGAAGGGGGAAAACATCGTGAAAATATTTATTGCCGGAGCTAAGTCAATAAACAGCTTGGATGCATTTGTGCAAAAAAAGCTGATGTCAATTTGTCAAAAAAATTATGATGTAGTCGTCGGCGATTGCTACGGTGTGGATTCTCTTGTTCAAAAGTTTTACGCGAATGTCGGCTATAGAAACATAGAAATTTTTGCAAGTAACGGAAAGGCAAGAAACAATGTCGGTAATTGGACGGTACACAATGTTCCGGTGCCTGCGAGTGTAAGAGGTTTTGAATTTTATAAGCAAAAAGATATAGCTATGGCAAATACGGCTGATTACGGTTTTATGATCTGGGACGGGGAAAGCAAAGGAACGCTTAATAATATGATAAATCTTATCAGCCGAAATAAGCCTGTAATGGTTTATCTCATAAATCAAAAAAAGGTCTTAACGGTAGAAAACACGGAAGATTTAAATGAATTGTTCAGAAACTGCAATAAAGAAACAAAATCACTTTATTTAAAATTGCGTGGAAAGGATAATCTGCAGATATCAATGCCGGTTTAAAGAATTTGGTTTATTCAAAAACATATGTCCGTTTCATTAAAAAAACAGTTGACAAAATAATGATATCAATTATAATGAATAAGCAAGAGGTAGAAATATCTCTTCCCTGTGAAACATAGGCTTTGCCGAAAAAGTGTATGCGGAGGGGCTCCCGAGAGTTTGTGTGTGGAAGGTGGCTTGACTTCGGCTATGACATAAGTCAAAAAAACACTCAAGGCAATGCGGTTAAAGCGTTTCGGATTTCCGAAACGCCTTTTTTCGAGCCGAGCGCCATGTATAATAACAATCAGACTCTATTGGATGTTTATGATACAAGGGCAAAAGAAAAAATAAAAAAACTTAAATTTACTATTGACAAACATATTCATTTATGTTAGAATATCTTCACACCAAGAGATTATGGTTGGTTCGAGTTAAGTTTTTAGAAAACGGCTTGTATCTATTATGTAATGTCTTGACAAACAGTTGGTGTTGATTGCGGCGAGGGTCCACCCGTTCCCATACCGAACACGGAAGTTAAGCTCGCTTGCGCTGAAAATACTCGGCGGGAAGCTGCCCGGAAAGATAAGTAGATGCCAACATTTAAACCTGTAAACAAGTAATTGTTTACAGGTTTTTTTGCATTGTTGAGTTATACTGTCAAGTGCAAAAGTTTAATAAAAAGAGCAGCCCATATAAAACCAATGTATAATGTGATAACCGCAAACCATCTGATTTAATTTGACGCTTGCCTTAAAAATTGTTGCACTTAGTTTGACAATTCATCTCTATTCAACAAATTTTTTTGCAAATTCGTCGGCATAGGAATTAAGCGCGGTAAAATCCATTGCTTTAATATAGTATTTTTCAAGTTCGTCGTGCATAGCCTTTGCACGCTCAAGCGTTTTGCAGGCAGAGGATAAAAGCTCCTTAGCGGTCTTATTGTTAAACTTAATTCTTTCGCGGCTTAAATGCAGTGAAGAGTATGAAATAAATCTTCGCGCATGAATACGTCTTTCGCCGCTTTCAAAGCTGTTGTATTCATTTTCGGTCACAAAAGCAATGTCAAGTTCTGGAATTATAATATGGTCGGTAATAAGGCTCGGCAAAAATGGATTTTTAACCGTTATAATTTTGTAACCGTTTTTAAGTGCATGCTCCCTTATCCTGTTCATTATTATATCGGAAGCGCTGCCGTAGGGGTCGCTTATTATGATTTTTTTTGAAACCTCGCAGCCTACCGTGCCGTTAAAGGTAATTATTCCTTTTGGGGTTATACCGCCTAAAAATCTTATCCATTCGCTGCCTGCGGCGGCGCATTGTTTTGCGGGTATTAAACGGCGGCAAAGGCGCTGGGCGAACTGCGCGGTCTTAGCCTTATCGGTGCAGGCAAGGGCGGTTTTGTAATTGTCTGCCTTAAGCTCGCCCGCCGCTTTGATATAACGTGCGGCGGTGGCGTGAAGCGCCTTGTTGCAAAGTGTTGCGTGTATAACCTCTTTTTCATTGCCCGAAAAAAGCGAGTCATTCCAGTATTCGCCGAAATTAAGTATTTTTTCACATACGCCGGGGAAAGACGGATCGACCGTATGCGGCGCGGTGCCGTCCATAATAACGCGTTTTTTATCGGGAAGAATTACCGCGTCAAGCGAATCGGGATCCGAGCTGCACGGGCATAAAACCGTTTTTATTCCGGCGCTTTCCGCATAAGCGGCAAGCCTTTTCATAAACGAGGATTTACCCGTTCCGGGACCGCCTTTAATTATAAACGCGCGCCATTCGCCGTCGGGCAGATAGCTTTTATCGAAAACCGAGTAAAACCCCTCGCAGGAATTTGCGGCTAAAAAATAAGTTAATTTTTTCTGTTTCATAAATCACCCTCCAAACATTATATATTATTCCCCTTAAAATACTTTTGACACAGAACGTTAAATGTGTTAAAATATGTAAGAGTCGGTCAGACGGTCGCGGGTAGCAATATCCGAGGAAAGTCCGAGCCCCACAGGGCAGAATAGCGGCTAACGGCCGCCGAGGGTGACCTTAGGGAAAGTGCAACAGAGATATACCGCCGCAAAAAGGCTGAGATTTTTCTCAGAGCGTGCTTATGCACCGCCCGTTTGCGGTAAGGGTGGAAAGGCGAGGTAAGAGCTCACCGGTTTCACGGGAACGTCGAAACCCTGTAAACCCTATTCGGAGCAACGCTGACTGTAACTGTACGCTTGCCCGGCGTGTTACGAAAAGCGGCTTGAGCGTAAGGAGCAATCCTGCGTCGAGATAGATGATCGTCCACGACAGAACTCGGCTTACCGACCGACTCTCTATTTTAAATATAAACCGAAATGTAAGAATTGTTTTAAGCACGGACTGTAACGCCCGTGCTTTTTTGCGCCTGTTGACAAAATTAAAAATATGTATTATAATAAGAAATATATGTAGCGCAACATATGTTTCTTTAAAAAACGGAGTGATAAAATGCCGCGTAAATTTATGTTTACCAAAGATGAAATAATTTTTGCCGCGCTTAATATCGTGCGTAAAAACGGTATGTCCGCGCTTACCGCAAGGGCGCTCGGAAATGAGCTTGGATCTTCTTCAAAGCCTGTTTTCAGTATATTTGATAATATGAGCGAGGTGCAAAACGCCGTTTTAGATGCGGCAAACCGTGAGTATCAGGGGTATATTGAAAAATTTATGAAAAGCGGTAAATACCCGCCCTATAAGGCAAGCGGTATGGCATATATAAGCTTTGCAAGGGAAGAAAAGGAGCTTTTTAAGTTGCTTTTTATGCGGGACAGAACAAATGAAGTAATAACGGAAAACAGGGAAGAAATAAAACCGCTTATAGAGCTGATAATGCAAAATACCGGAGCGGACGAGGAAAGAGCATATATATTTCACCTTGAAATGTGGGTTTACGTGTACGGGATCGCGGCAATGGCGGCAACCTCTTATTTAAAGCTTGACGAAGAGCTTATAAGCCGTATTTTGACCGACGCATATAAGGGACTTGAGGCTGCTTTAAAGGGGGAAATTTAAGCCTTATGAACGCAATAGTAACAGAAAAGCTTACTAAACGGTATAAAGATGTAACCGCCGTAGACGGGCTTAGCCTTTCGGTAAAAAAGGGCGAGCTTTTTGCGCTTTTGGGGATTAACGGCGCAGGCAAAACGACCGCCGTTAAAATGCTTTGCGGAATTACAGAACCGACAGGCGGAAACGCATGGCTTTCGGGCAAAAGCATAGTAACCGAGCTTAGGGCGGTTAAAGGTATAATAGGCGTTTCGCCGCAGGAAACGGCGGTGGCGCCGAACCTTACCGTGAAAGAGAATTTAGAGCTTATGTGCGGTGTGCACGGTTTTTCGGGAAACGTAAAAAAACAAAAGGTGCGCGAGCTTTTAAAAAGCTTCGGATTAAGCGATACGGCGGGCAAAAGGGCGTCAAAGCTTTCGGGCGGTTGGCAAAGGCGCCTGAGTATTGCAATGGCGCTTATAAGCGAGCCTGAAATACTGTTTTTGGACGAACCTACACTCGGTCTTGACGTGATTGCAAGAAGCGAATTGTGGGAGCTTGTACGAAGCTTTAAGGGTGAAAAAACAGTTATACTTACAACTCATTATTTAGAAGAGGCAGAAGCGCTTTCAGACCGTATAGGCATAATGAAAGGCGGCAGGCTTTTAAGAGTAGGTACTGCTGCGGAGATTAAGGCGTCAGCAGGTGCCGAAACCCTTGAAGAAGCGTTTATAAAAACCGTAAAGGAGCTATGAGATGAAAATGTGGGCTTTTTCTTCAAGAACGGCAAGGGAAATATTAAGGGATCCGCTGACGCTGTTTTTCGGGCTTGGCTTTCCGCTTATATTGCTTTGCTTGCTTACGGCAATACAGGCGAACGTACCGGTAAGCCTGTTTGAAATCGAGCGTTTAACGCCGGGAATTGCAGTTTTCGGGCTGTCGTTTATTACTCTATTTTCCGCAACTCTTATTTCAAGAGACCGTGAAACGGCTTTTTTATGGCGGCTGTATACCACTCCGCTTACCGCCGCCGATTTTATTTTAGGATATGCCTTACCTATAATTCCGATTGCTGCGGTGCAAAGCGCGGTTTGCTATACGGCTGCGCTTTTTATGCGGCTTAGGTTAAGTGCTACGGTTATATATGCGGTGCTGTTTATAATTCCGGTTTCTTTATTTTATATTGCGCTCGGACTTCTTTGCGGCAGTGTGTTAAGCGTGAAACAGGCAGGCGGAATATGCGGCGCGCTGCTTACAAATTTAAGCGCGTGGCTTTCGGGTGTGTGGTTTGATCTTGACCTTGTGGGCAAAGCGTTTAAAAGGATTGCTTATTTACTGCCGTTTGTGCACGCAACGGAGCTTGAAAGGGCGGTAACGGCAGGCGAATATTCGCATATATTTCCGCATTTTATTTGGGTTCTCGGTTATACCGCCGTTACAGCGGCGGCAGCGGTTCTGCTGTTTTTAAGGCAAATGAAAAAGCAGTAAAAATAAAGCTTGACAAATGATACCGTATATACGAAAATAGGCTTATAAATAAAAAGTCGGGGTGTTATTTAATGGCATATTTATCTGATATTGAAATTGCGGCAGGCTGCAAATTAAAACCCATAACCGAAATAGCAAAACGGGCGGGGATAGACGAAAAATATATCGAGCAATACGGAAGATACAAGGCTAAAGTCGACCCTTCGGTTATGAAGGACGGAAGCCGCGAGAACGGCAAGCTTATACTTGTAACCGCAATAACACCCACACCCGCAGGCGAGGGCAAGACTACAACCACCATAGGTCTTGCAGACGGCCTTAGCCGTATCGGCAAAAATGTTGTTGCGGCACTGCGCGAGCCGTCTTTGGGACCCGTATTCGGCATAAAGGGAGGAGCCGCCGGCGGCGGTTATGCCCAGGTTGTGCCTATGGAGGATATAAATCTTCATTTTACGGGCGATTTTCATGCAATAGGTGCGGCAAATAACCTGCTTGCCGCAATGCTTGATAATCACATAAAGCAGGGAAACGAGCTTAACATAGACGTGCGCAAAATAACCTGGAAGCGCTGTGTGGATATGAACGACCGCCAGTTAAGGTATATAACAGACGGGCTTGGCGGCGTGGCAAACGGCGTACCGCGCGAGGACGGCTTTGATATAACCGTTGCCAGTGAAATTATGGCGGTGCTTTGCCTTTCGGATAATATAACAGACCTAAAGGAACGCCTTTCGCGTATTATTGTAGGCTATACTTATGACGATAAGCCCGTAACCTGTGCCGACCTTAAGGCGCAGGGCGCTATGGCGGCGCTTTTAAAGGACGCCGTAAAGCCTAATCTTGTGCAGACCTTAGAGGGAACGCCTGCGCTTGTTCACGGCGGACCGTTTGCAAATATAGCGCACGGCTGTAATTCCGTAACGGCTACAAGGCTTGCGTTAAGGCTCGGCGATTACGCCGTAACCGAGGCCGGCTTCGGCGCCGACCTCGGAGCGGAAAAATTCCTTGATATCAAATGCAGGGCGGCAGGGCTAAAGCCTGATGCTGTTGTTATGGTTGCAACGGTCCGCGCGCTTAAAATGCACGGCGGACTTGATAAAAAAAGCCTTGATACCGAGAATATTACGGCGCTTGAAAACGGCATACCCAACCTGTTAAGGCATATAGGCAATATTAAAAACGTTTACGGCTTGCCGTGCGTTGTGGCGTTAAACCGTTTCCCGACCGATACCGACAGGGAGATAGATTTTGTAATTAAAAAGTGTAAGGAGCTTCACGTAAACACGGTTCTTTCCACCGTTTGGGCAGAAGGCGGTAAGGGCGGCGTGGAATTGGCGCGCGAGGTTGTGCGGCTTTGCAACGAAGAAAAAAGCAACTTTACATTCGCCTATCCGCTTGAATACACAATAAAGGAAAAAATTGAAGCGGTAGTTAAAAAGGTTTACGGCGGCGACGGAATAACCGTGCTTCCGGCGGCGCAAAAGCAGATGGATAGGCTTACCGCCTTAGGCTTTGGGGGATTGCCCGTGTGCATTGCAAAAACGCAGTACAGCTTTTCGGATAACCCCTCGCTGTTAGGCGCGCCGAGCGGCTTTACCGTTACGGTTAAAAACGTTAAAATATCTGCCGGCGCGGGATTTATTGTGGTGCTTACCGGCGATATTATGACAATGCCGGGACTGCCGAAACGCCCTGCGGCGGAAAATATAGATGTTGACGAAAACGGAAAAATAACAGGTCTGTTTTAAAATTTCGAGGGGAAATATAATTATGCGATATGAGTTTTTAAGGTTTCCGGGCGGAAAGCCGAAGGCTGTAACCTTCAGTTATGACGACGGCTGCAGAGATGATATTAGGTTAGCGCAAATCGCCAACTCTTACGGAATAAAATGTACCTTTAACATAAACAGCGGCCTTATTGCGAAAAATCCGAACGAATGGCATTTAACTGCCGATGAAATTAAAAAATACATTATTGACGCGGGCAATGAAATTGCCGTGCACGGCGAATATCACAGAGCGCCCGGCAAGCAAAGAGCAATTGAGGGAATAAAGGACGTTCTTAACTGCCGTATCAGGTTGGAAGGCTTGTTAGGCGCTATAATAAGGGGTATGGCATACCCCGATACGGGTATCCGCGATTTTCATAATAATGCAAGCTATGAAAATATAAGGGGCTATCTTAAGGACCTCGGAATTGTATATTCAAGATCCTTAGGGGCAGATAACGACAGCTTCGCCTTACCGACGGATTGGTACAACTGGATACCTACCGCGCATCACAATAACGAAAATATTATGGCGTATATTGATAAATTCATAGGCAAGCAGGGCAGCTACTGCGCCGCAAGAACGCCATGGCTCTTTTATTTATGGGGGCACAGCTATGAGTTCGGAAATGCCGGCAATTGGGAGCATTTAGAGAATATATGTAAAAAGCTATCAAACCGTGATGACGTTTGGTATGCTACCAATATAGAAATTTATGATTATGTTAACGCATATAATTCGCTGATTCACAGTGCGGACGGCAGCATGGTATATAATCCTACGCTTTGTGACGTTTGGTTTGATATAGACGAAACCGAATATTGCGTTAAAAGCGGCGAAACGATAAAAATTGCAATAAAATAAGAGCGGCGTTCGCCGCTCTTATTTTATTTAAGCATATTTATTTCGTTCTAAGCGCAAAGCGGGAAGAATCCGTATTTCCTTAAAAGACGAACGGATTGCCACAGCCGTTTACACGGCCTCGCAATGACAGGTGTGACGGTTTGCCGCGTATTTTACGGTGGTTGTAGTAACCAAACGGCTTGTCACTCTGAGCGCAAAGCGCGAAAGAATCCGTATTTCTTTAAAAGGGAAGCGGATTGCCACAGCCGTTTACACGGCCTCGCAATGACAGGGGTGTGGAAAACGTATTCCGCGCGCCTTTCGGCGCTCGCAATGACAGCTATATAAGCAAACAAAAAACTAAGCCTTCCGCTCTTATTTTATTGCAAAACCGTAACATTTTTAAATAAAACGCAAAATCCCGTTCTCTCGTCCTTTGCGGATATCGGAAGCCCTGTAGCGCCCAAATACATACGGTATTTTAATTTTTCACCGTTGCTTTCGGTATAATAGCAGTCGTTTTCGGCTGTAACCTCGGCGTTTTCACCGGCGGCGTCGTTTAATATTTTATAAAGGTAAGAGCAGGCAATTCCGTCGGGAACCGAAGAAATATCGTACTTATATTCAAGCCCGTTATATTTTGCCGTAACGCCGCTTTCGCTGAAATGCAGCATAAGACCGTTTAATGTGTCGGGTGCGGTAAAGGCAATATCAGTATCGCCGTTTTTGCTTACTGTTACAAGCGCGATATAGCTTTCGTTATAGTATGTAAGCTCTGCCGTAAAGCTTATTCCCCTTGTTACGGGGGTAATATGCGCGGCTTTACTGCAAGAGCAGAATACGGCAATAACGCTTAAAACCGTAATAAGCAAAAAAGTTTTTTTCAAACAGAAGCGCTCCTTTTAAAGCTCCTCGATAATATCGGTCGGCAGCATAGCGCGTTCGCCGCGGCGAAGCGCCGCTTTATCGCCTGCTTCGCCGTGCAGATAAACGGCGTACTTTGCGGCGCTTTCGGGCGAAAAGCCTTGGGCTAAAAGCGAAACCGTAATACCCGAAAGCACGTCGCCGCTGCCGCCGCAAGCCATACCGGGGTTTCCCGTAAGATTAAATGTTATTTCACCGTTCGGCAAGGCTATTATCGTGTTTGCGCCCTTAAGCACCAATATGCAGCCGTATTCTTTTGCAAAGCCGCGTGCAATGCTTACACGGTCTGCTTCAACCTCTTTGGCGGTAACGCCCAAAAGCCTTGCCATTTCACCGGGGTGCGGCGTTAATATAACGGGAGCTTTTGTGTTTTTAATAATATCTATGCTGTTTGCAATCACGTTTATGCCATCGGCGTCTATCACAATAGGAATTTCGGCGGTTTTAAGCAGCTCTTTAACCAAATATTCTGTTTCGTCGTTATTGCCGCTGCCGGAGCCTGCAAGCACGGCGTCGGCTTTGTTAAGCAATGCTTTTATATTTAAATCCGCAGTGCCGTTTTGCTTTATCGGAACGCACACTGCCTCAGGTACGGCGGCGGTAAACGGCGCGTATATGCTCTCGCTTAATACAGCCTTTGCTATTCCTACACCGCTTCTAAGCGCGGCGCGCGCCGCAAGCACAGCAGCTCCCGTATAGCCGTAGCTGCCGCAAAACAGCAAAGCCGTACCGTAGATTCCCTTGTGGGAATTATGCCTTCGCTTTTTAAATTCGGGCTTTTGCGTTGTTGAAAATGTGCTGCCGATAGGCTTTACGCCTATATCCGCAACCAATACCTCGCCGCAGTAATCCGAGCCTTCGGGCAGAACAAAGCATGGCTTTAGGGCTATAAACGTAACGGTAAGGTCGGCGCAAAACGCCGCGCCCAATACCCTGCCTGTATCCGCCTCTACGCCCGACGGAATATCTACGGCAATTTTTACGGCGTTTAGGGAGTTGACTTTATTTATAAGCTTTTCGGCGTTTTCGTTAAGCTTCCTGTTAAGGCCTATTCCGAAAAGCGCGTCTATAACAATATCGCAGTTTTCCGTTTCAAGGCGTTCGCTTACGTTAACCGTCCCCAATTTTCCGTAATAAAAGGCGGCGTTTTCCGTTTTGGGAGCGCCGAACGGCGTTACAACGCTTACGGCGGCGCCGTTTTCGCTTAATTCCTTTGCGATAACAAAGCCGTCGCCCCCATTGTTTCCGCTGCCGCAAAGCACGGTTATGCGCTTATTTAAAACACTGTATTTTTGCATTATAATTTCGGCGGCGGCGCGGCCTGCGTTAAGCATAAGCTCTTTTAAAGAAAAAGCGCCGCTTTTAACGGCGTTTTCCTCCGATTCTCTTATAAGCTCGGCATTAAGTATCATACCTTAAAACTCCCTTACTTAAAGGCGCTGTTTGCTATAAATTTAGGCACAAACTTTACAATTGCGCCGCGCACACGCTCGTCCGGTGCAAAGATAAGATAAGAAGTGCCCTTACCCTCGGTAGAGGAAACCATAAGATACGCCTCAGGGTCGTTTAAATTGCAGGCGGTAACAATTTCCTTTGAATTGACCGAGGAAAGAAGACCTTGATTAAATTTTTCAAGCCTTGAAACGGTGGCAAGCTCAAACGAAAGCACGCGCTTTCTTGAGCTTTTATTTATAATTTTATCAATATCCATGGTTCCGTTGGTTACAATATATTCATACTCTACATTAAAGCGGCAGCTTAGCTTAAAGGCTCCGAAAAGCGCGCCCGCTATAAGTAAAAATGAAAAAGAACCTAAATATCCCATAAACAGCACAAGCAAAAAGCATATTATAAATGCAAGCAGCCAAATGCCGGTTATTGCGGCAATATCCTTGCCTGATTTTTTTACCGCTGTTATTTGTTCAAAAAACGTATCCATGTCATATCTCCTCAAATAAAGTAATATAATTACACATACATTATATACCAAAATGTATTGTACTTGCAATATTTTTTGTTTTGTTATATAATAAATTTACCTTTTATTAACAAGTGAGGTGCTTAAATTGCATATTAAAGACGGATTTACGGTTAAAAACCTGCAGGGTCAGATGACGGTTGTTGCGGAAAAGGGAATTGACAATACCATTGTGTTAACCGAAACGGCGTTGTTTTTATGGAAAATGCTTGAGAACGGAAACCCCACAAAAAGCGAGATGTTAAACGCGCTGCTTGATAATTTTGAAATTTCAACGGTATTGGCGCTCGGAGATATAGACGTATTTCTAAGAACGATGAGGGAAAACGGAATAATTGAGGAATGAAAAAGGAAAACAATAAGGCAACCTTAAAATGGATATATGCCCGTACAAAAAGGTTCTTGCCCGCGGTTGCGGTAACATCTTTAATTTCCGCGTTTACGGCGGTAAGCTATGTGTTGCTTGCGCTTATTACAAAGCGTGTGCTCGATATTGCAACAAAGGACGCCGCCGGCAGTCTTGCGGCGGCGGGAACCGCGCTTTTTGCCGTAATTGCGGTGCAGGTGATATTAAGCGCCTGTCAGTCGCTTTTAAACGCATATGTAAACGGAAGGCTTACGCTTTCGCTTCGCAGCTATCTTTTTACACTGATATGCCGCAAAAGATATTCGCAGATTTCACGCTATCACTCAGGCGATATATTAAACCGCCTTACCTCCGATGTCGACGTGGTTGTATCAAGCTCGGTCTCGATTATACCGAGCGTTGTTTCAACCGTTGCAAAAATAACGGCGGGCATCGGCGCAATGATTTTTATGAATCCGATAATCGCGGCGGTGATATTGGTTTTGGGAATTACCGTTCCCGCAATAGGCAGGGCAATAAACAAAAAGTATAAATATATGCATAAGGAGTGTCAGCGAACCGAGGGTAAAACGCGCTCGTTTATGCAGGAATGCTTTGAAAACATAGTGGTTATTAAATCCTTTGCAAGCGAAAAGCCGTTTGTTAAAAGGCTTACCGTGTTTATGGAGGATAATTTCCGCCTTAAAATAAAAAGAACGGGAATTTCTGTTTTGGCTTCTATATGCCTTTATACGTTTTTTACCGCAGGCTATTATGCGGTGCTTTTGTGGGGAGCGGGCGGTCTTGCCGCAGGCACGCTTACATACGGTACGCTTATGGCGTTTTTACAGCTTATTTCGCAGCTCAGGGCGCCGCTGCAAAACGTTTCGGGAATACTGCCGCAGTATTATTCCGCCTTAGCCTCTGCGGAAAGGCTTATTGAACTTGAAAAAACCGAAGACGAAAAGCCGCCGCTTGAAAAGGAAAGCGCGGACAGGCTTAAGGATAATTTTGAAAGCCTTGAAATAAACGGGCTTTGCTTCGGCTACGGCAGAGAGGCTGTAATTGAAAACTGCAGCTTTAAAATAGAAAAAAATAAAATAACCGCTGTAACAGGAGAATCCGGCAGCGGCAAAAGTACTTTGTTTAAGCTTATTTTAGGGCTTTATTCGCCCACTGCCGGCAGTATTACCGTAAACGGCAAAATCCCTGTCGACGCTTCTGTCCGCGGGCTTTTTGCATATGTTCCGCAGGGTAATATGGTGCTTTCGGGCACGGTTAAGGATAACATAACCCTTTGTAACCCTGACGTTGACGAAGAAAGGCTTATAAACGCGGCAAAGGCGGCAGAAATATACGACTATATTTCGTCGCTGCCCGATGGGTTTGATACGGTGCTCTCCGAGCGCGGCGCAGGCCTTTCGGAGGGGCAGATACAGCGCATATCGATAGCGCGCGCACTGCTTACCGAAGCGCCGGTCTTACTGCTCGACGAGGCGACAAGCGCCCTTGACGAGACTACCGAAACGCACGTGCTTGAAAATATTAAGGCTATGAGCGCTAAAACAGTTGTATTTATAACCCACCGCAATACAAGCCTTAAGGTATGCGACCGCATAATACGGGTTGAAAATAAGAAATTTGCCGCCTTGAAATGACGGCAATTTTTTATACCCTATAATCCGCATATCATACGTTCAAGCTCCTTTGCCGCTATGCTAAGCGGTTTATCCTTTCTTTTAATAACCGCTATACTGCGTTCGGGTATTGTTTCCTTAAGGTCTATAATTGCGGCGTTATTGCTGTCTTTCACAAATTCCTTCGGTACAAAGCCTATACCGAGGTCCGCCTCTACAAGGGGCAGTATTTGGTCGGCGGTAAAGGCTTCAATATCGGGCTTAAAGGCAAGCCCGTAATCGGCAAAAAGACCCGAATAAAAGGAAAACGACATTGTATCGCTCCCTAATGAAATTAAGGGGAATTTTACCAATTCGGCAAGCGAGACCTTTTTACCTAAAAGCCCTGAAAAAAACGGCGAACATACCGCAACCTCGTTTACGGAGCCGACCTTTTTTGCCGTGAGCGACGGTGAGCCTGCGGCGGGCGCGGTTACTACCGCAATATCGGCGGCGCCGCCCTTTAAGGCGGCAACGGCCTGCGGCGTTGTGTGATTGCTTACCCTTATGTGTATATTCGGGTACAGCGTGCGGTATTTTTTTAAAACAGGCAGCAGCAGGCATCTCAGAGCCACCTCGCTTGCGGCAATGTATACGCTGCCGCCGTTTAAGCTGCGGCTTTCGGATATTTCCTCCTCCGCCGCCTCAATATGCTCAAATGCGGCGCTTATATGCCTGTAAAGCTTTTCCCCCTCAGGCGTAAGCTTCATTCCGCGGTTATTCCGCGTGAAAAGCGGGCAGCCGAGCGAATTTTCCAAATTTTTTATTATCCGTGTAAGGTTCGGCTGGTTATTTATAAGCAGCTTTGCCGCTTTGGTTATGTTGCCGTATTTTGCAATATAATAGAACACCCTGTAATAATCGTAGCTGATATTCACGTTATCCCTCTTTGCAATATTATTATCGTATCGCAAATATATGTATTATGTATTTTACATATATTTGTAAAACAATTATAATATTAAGGCTTGGAAAAGTCAACATGTATTAACGCTTAAAAGGGGACGATTTTTATGGCGGATTGTTTTGAAGCCGCAATGTGCGTTATGCTTGATACGGCCGTATTCTTTGTAATGCTTAATATAATTAAGAAAAACGGCAAAAATGAGGCGTTCGGGCGTTTTGCGGCATTGGCCTTCGGCACGGGTTTTTTAACAGGGCTTGCGGCAAAATTTATTTCGGGCGGCAGCGCTGTTATTATATGCCTTTACGCACTTGGTTTTATGCTTTCGTATGCGGCGTTTGTTTTTTCGGTTCCGGAAAAGAGGAAACGCAATGATTGCCGTTAAGCCCTTTAAGGGGCAAATGTCGGACAGCTTTCGCGCCGCTGTTTTTATAATACTGTCGGGCGGCTTTCAGGACGCATACACATACACCTGCCGCGGCGAGGTTTTTGCCAATGCCCAAACGGGTAATATTGTGCTTTTAAGCACGGCGTTTTTCCGTTCGGAATGGGGCACCGTATTAAAATATCTTGTTCCGGTTGTTTCTTTTCTTATAGGAACGGCGGCGGCGGAATTTATACACATTAAGCTTAAATGCTATGAAAAAATACATTGGCGGCAAATAATTCTGTTTTGCGAGATTGTGCTGCTTTTTGCCGTAGGCTTTATACCCAAAGCCGCAGAGCCGCTTGCAAACGCATTGGTTTCTTTTGTTTGCGCGCTGCAGGTGCAGACCTTTCATAAGGTAAGGGGGCACGCCTATGCCAGCACGATGTGCATAGGAAATATGCGTGCGGGAACCGAGGCTATGTGCGCGTATTTAAGAACAAGGGATAAGGAAATCCTTAAAAAATCGCTTACATATTTCGGCGTTATCTTTGTTTTTGCAATAGGCGCGGCGCTTGGCAGTATTGTAACGCTTATTTTAAATTACAGGGCGGTTTTGGTTTGCTGTGCGCTGCTTTCGGTAAGCTTTTTTATGATGTTTGTGCCTGAAAAAAAGCCCTGATTCACTCTGTGAAAAGTTTAACAATTTTGTTGTTTTAAAAAGACTGATATTTGTATAAAAAAATGCTTGACTTTATTATATAAAAGCACTAAAATTAGACAATAAAATCAGGTAGGGGGTATGCTTTTTGGCGGCAGGTATAATAGCGGCGGTTTTCGGCGCGGCCGAGGCGGTTTTGCTTAAAAAAACGCTTGGCTTTTTTACTTCGGGCGAATATACCGCTGCGGTTGCGTTTGCCTTAATAAAGCTTTTGCTTTACGGTGCTGCGCTTCCTGTACTGGTGTTTTTGTTTCCGGCGCATATTATAGAATGTGTTATAGGCTATGCGGTCGGTTTACCCCTATCGGTTATGTTTTTCTTTATATTAAATACAATAAACGCCGGCAAGGCGTCTTCGGGAGATGGTAAAAACGAAAGCGGTAACAATAATTGAGTTTGCGTTTTCCGCGGTGCTTCTTGCGCTTGGAATTATAGGCTACTGCGCCGTACATTCCTATGTTAAGCACCACGGCGAAACAAAGCAGCTTAAAAAGCGTTCAAAGCTTTTGTTGGCAACGGCTGTTATTGCAGGGTGGTTTTTTATAGGCACGGCAATAACCTCTGTTTGGAACGGCAAGGGCGGCCTTAACGTTGAGTTTGAGATGTTCAGCGAGCGCACCGAAATATTCGGCTTTTCATTTGCAAAGACCACGGTGCTTTCCTGGGCGATTATAGCAATTGTTTTGGTGCTGTGCCTTGTTTTCAGGTTTTTGGTTTTTCCGCGCTTTAACCCCGAAAAGCCGAAAAACGCCTTTCAAAACGTAACGGAGCTTGCGGTTGAGGCTATGGACAGCTTTACAAAAAACACGGTGGGGGATTATTCAGGGGCGCTGGCGCCGTATATGTTCTCGCTTGCGGTATTTATGGTTTTTTCGGCGGCAAGCGAGTTGCTTGGGTACAGACCGCCGACATCTGACCTTATAATAACGCTTGCAATGGGTCTTATAACCTTTGCGCTTATAAATTTTTACGGAGTAAAGAAAAAGGGGCTTGCGGGCAGAATAAAATATCTTTCAAGTCCTACGCCGCTTATACTTCCGATGAAGATATTAAGCGACGTTGCGGTTCCGGTATCGCTTGCGTGCCGTCTTTTCGGTAATATGCTCGGCGGTATGATAGTTATGGACCTTTTAAAATCGGTTTTAGGCGGTTACGCTTCGGGTATACCGGCAGTGGCAGGGCTTTATTTCAACCTCTTCCACCCGCTTATACAAACATACATTTTCATTATATTATCGCTTACGTTTATTAACGAGGCAATTGAGTAGGAGGAATTTTAAATGACAGCAATAGGTGCAGGTTTGGCAATTTTAACGGCAATAGGCGCGGGTCTCGGAATGGGCATTGCAACAGGTAAGGCGGTTGAAGCGGTGGCGCGTCAGCCCGAAGCTTCGGGTAAAATAAACGCTATACTGCTTTTGGGCTGCGCATTGGCGGAGTCAACGGCTATATATGCGTTCGTTGTAGCGCTTATTTTGGCGTCTAAAGTTTGATTGAACGGAGATTAAGCTATGGAAGGTCTTGTAATATCAGACGCCGTTAAGGACCTGATAATAAATATTGTAAACATTATTGTTTTGTTTGTTATTGTAAAAACCCTTGCGTATAAGCCGGTTAAAAAGTTTCTTGACGACAGAAAGGCAAAAATCGAGAAGCAGTTAAACGACGCAGCCGAGGCTCAAAAGCAGGCTGACGAAAAGGCGCAGAGGTATGAGGGCCTTATTTCAGACAGCAAGAAGGAATGTGCCGAGCTTAAGGTAAAAGCCGAGCGCGAGGCTAAGGAAAGCGCAGACGCTATTTTGGCAAACGCCAAGGCGGACGCAGATAATATAACCGCCAAGGCGCGCGAGGACGCACAGCGCGAGCACGACGCAAAAATAGCCTCGGTAAAAGACGATATTACCGAGCTTGCCTTTGATATTTCAAGGCAGGTATTATCGCGCGAGGTAAGCGATGAAGACAATAAGCGCATTGCCGAAGGCTTTTTTAACGAGCGTTTATAAGGTGATTTAATGAAAACGGTTATAATTACGGCGGCTGATAATCTTTCAGACGCAACGTATAAATTGATTTGCGACGGCTTTAAGAAAAAAGTAGGCGGCGAGGCTCGGTTTGAACGTGTTACCGATAACGGCATAATCGGCGGATTTATTGCCGACGTTGACGGTGAAATATACGATTTAAGCATTTCCTCGCAGCTTAGCGAAATGCAAAAACAGATAAACTGATAAGGCGGTGACAGGGTTGCAGGATACCGAGCTTGAAAAGGTAAGCAGCTTTCTTAAAAAAAGAATATCCGAATTTGAGGTTAAGCCTATTGTTTACCGCCGCGGCAGGGTAGACAGCGTAGGCGACGGCGTTGTACGCATAAGCGGACTGCCCGACCGTCTTTACGGCGAGCTTTTGGAGTTTGACGGCGGCGTATACGGTATGGCGCTTGATTTAAGCGAGGACGGCGTAGGCGCCGTGCTTATGGATAACGCTGATACCGTAAACGTAGGGGACGGCGTTAAGGGTACGGGCGTCGTAGCGGACGTGCCCGTAGGCGGCGAGCTTATAGGCAGGGTTATAGACCCGATAGGCAGACCGCTTGACAGCAAGCCGCTTGAAGCTAAAAAGCATATGCCGTGCGAGAACAGCGCGCCTACCATTATGCAAAGAAGACCTGTTGACAAGCCGCTTGAGACGGGTATTATGGCTATTGACAGTATGATACCGATAGGCAGGGGTCAGCGCGAGCTTATTATAGGCGACAGACAAACGGGTAAAACCTCGATAGCGCTTGATACGATTATAAACCAAAAAAATTCAGACGTAATATGCATTTACTGCGCAATAGGACAAAAGGCTTCTAACATAGCGCAGATAACCGAAACGCTGCAAAAAGCAGGGGCTATGGAATACAGTCTTGTTGTTGCGGCTACCGCTTCGGACAGTCCCGCAATGCAGTATTTGGCGCCGTATGCCGCCTGCGCGGTTGCTGAGGGCTTTATGAAGGACGGCAGGGACGTGCTTGTTATATACGACGATCTTTCAAAGCACGCCGTGGCTTACCGTACCATGTCGCTGCTTTTACACAGACCGCCCGGACGCGAGGCGTACCCCGGCGACGTATTCTACCTTCACAGCCGTTTGCTTGAACGCAGCGCATGTATGAGTAAGGAATTGGGCGGCGGTAGTATTACGGCTATGCCTGTTATAGAAACTATGGGCGGAAATATTTCTGCTTATATTCCGACTAACGTTATTTCTATAACAGACGGTCAGATATACCTTGAAACAGAGCTGTTTCACAGCGGCGTAAGGCCTGCCGTAAACACGGGTCTTTCGGTTTCGCGTGTGGGCAGATCCGCCCAGCATAAGGCTATGCAAAGGGTTTCGGGTTCGCTTAGAATAGAGCTTTCGCAGTACCGCGAAATGGCAGTGTTTACACGCTTCGGCAGCGATGTGGACGATTCCACCGCAAGGCTTTTGAACAGGGGTCATATATTGACCGAGCTTTTAAAGCAGAAAAAAAGCAAGCCCTATTCGCTTTTTGAAGAGGTCGCATTGCTTTTTGCTTACCGTAACAGCATATTCGACGGTATTCCCGAAAGCGATATAAAGCCCTGCACCGAAAAAATGCTTGATTATCTTCATACAAACTGCACCGCCGCCGAAAACGCCGTTAAAGCAACGGGCGACCTTAGCGACGAAAGCGCCGAAAGGCTTAAAGAGGCGCTTAATCTTTTTAAGGAAAGCTATTTAAATGGAGAACATAAGTGAATTAAAGCAGCATCTGCACGCTGTGGAGCAAACAAGGCAGATATCAAACGCTATGTATCTGCTTTCCACCTCGCGTATGAAAAAGTCGATGCAGAACATTGAATACAATCTTTCTTATATGCGCCGGCTTCGCTCGACTATGAAGGACATTATATCAAAAACAAAGCACAATATGCTTACAGACCCGTTTATAGAGCTTACAGAGGGCGGCAAGGCGCTTTTCTTTGTAATAACTTCGGATAAAGGACTTTGCGGTGGCTATAATTCCGCGGTTGTTAATTCTGCGCTTGAAAAAATGCGCGATTTTGAAAAGCCGGTGCTTTATTCGTTAGGGCTCAAGGGTACCGAAATGTTTACCGCGCACGGTATTAAGCCTGACGGCTCTTGGTACGGCGCTTCGCAGCTGCCTTCGCTTCACCTTGCAAGCGAACTTGGCGAAAAAATGGTTGAGCTTTACGATAACAAAGAGGTAAGCGAGGTATATATAGTTTATACCGAGTATGTTAATTCAGCCGTGCAAAAGCCTGTGTGCAGGCGCGTTTTGCCGCTGCTGCGCCGCGATTTCGACGATGTTGAATATGAAAACAAATACGAAACCGAGGTTATTTACGAGCCGGATATTCAAACCGTGTTCGATCAGATGGTTCCGCAGTATATCGTGGGAATGATGTACGACGTAATAATGCAGTCCGCCGCAAGCGAAAACGCCGCAAGAATGACGGCAATGCAAAACGCAACCAAAAACGCCGATAAAATGACGGCAAAGCTTTCTGAGCAGATCAACGCTGTAAGACAGCTTGTTATTACCAATGAGATAACCGAAATAGCGGCGGCAACACAGGTTCAGGAAAACGGAGTATAGAAAGGGTGAGCCGAATGGAATATAAGGGAAAAATTGTTAAGATATCGGGTCCTGTAATAGACGTTCGATTTGAGGACAATGCAGTTCCGCCCATAAATTCTTTGCTTACGGTAACCGAATACGGCAAGCACGCCGAGGTTGCGGCGCACCTTGAAAACGGTCTTGTGCGCGCAATAGCCTTAGAGGCTACCGAGGGACTTCGCTGCAACCTTGCGGTTACATCGGACGGAAAGGGTATAGAGGTACCGGTAGGAGACGGCGTTATAGGCCGCGTGGTAGACGTACTCGGCAGACCGATAGATGAAAAGGGTCCCATAAAGGCAGATCATTATCTGCCTATTCACAGAAATGCGCCGCGCCTTTCAGAGCAAAAACCGGCTACCGAGCTGCTTGAAACGGGCATTAAGGTAATAGATTTGTTGGTGCCTTATGCCAAGGGCGGCAAGATCGGTCTTTTCGGCGGTGCGGGCGTAGGCAAGACCGTGCTTATAATGGAAATGATACACAACATAGCCGTTAATCACGGAGGCTATTCGGTGTTTACGGGCGTGGGTGAGCGCAGCCGCGAGGGCAACGAGCTTATACACGATATGGAAAACAGCGGTGTTATAGATAAATCCATTTTGGCTTTCGGGCAGATGAACGAGCCTTCGGGCAGCCGTATGCGTGTTGCTATGACAGGGCTTACAATGGCGGAATACTTAAGGGACGAAAAAAATCAGGACGTTCTTTTGTTTATAGATAATATTTACCGTTTCGTTCAGGCAGGCAACGAGGTAAGCGCCCTGCTTGGCAGACTGCCGAGCGCCGTCGGCTATCAGCCTACATTGGCGCAGGAGCTTGGCTCTATTGAGGAGAGAATTGCCTCTACCGATAAAGGCTCTATTACCTCGGTACAGGCGGTATATGTTCCGGCGGACGACCTTACCGATCCTGCGCCGGCAACAATATTTACTCACCTTGACGCTACAACCGTTCTTTCAAGAAGCATTGCCGAGCAGGGCATTTACCCCGCGGTTGATCCGCTTGAATCCTCAAGCCGCGTGTTAGAGCCTGAAATTGTGGGCGAAAAGCATTACAGTGTTGCGCGACGCGTGCAGGAATGCCTGCAGCGTTATGACGATTTAAAGGATATAATTGCAATACTCGGTATGGAGGAGCTGTCGGCAGACGACAGGCTTACTGTTTACCGTGCAAGGAAGATACAAAACTTTTTATCGCAGCCTATGAGCGTTGCAAAGGCGTATACCGGCGCCGAGGGGCGCTTTGTTCCGCTGAGCGATACTATCGAGGGCTTCCGCCAGATAGTAGACGGCGAGGCGGACGATATTCCCGAACTTGCTTTTTCAATGGTTGGTAATATAGAAGAGGCGCGCGAAAAGGCAAAAACGCTTTAACGGGAGACTGTTATGAGTGAGTTTTTATTTGAGATCATAACGCCGTCCAAACAGTTTTTCAAAGGTCAGGCAGAGCAGGTTATCTGCCAAACCACCGACGGTGAAATGGGCATTTTAAAGGGCCACGGTACTATGGTGGCTACGCTTACCATAGGCGAGATCAGAATTAAAACCGCCGGCGAATGGAAAAACGCATATATTTCGGGCGGATTTATGGAAGTAAGAAACGACGAGGTTTTGGTTTTTTCAAACTGCTGTGAATGGCCTGAAGAAATAGACGAGGCTAAGGCTGAAGAATCGCGCAGGAAGGCGGCAGAGCTTATGCTGCACGAGCAAAACGTGCGAGAGCATAGGCATAACGAAATAACCCTTGCGCGAGCTATGGCAAGGCTTAAGGTGAAAAAAGAATATAGAAACGTGAGGTAGGAGCAGCGCCGAAAGGCGCTGTGAGCGTGTCGAAAAAGTCGACACGCTCCCCTACGGGAATGCCGTTCGCTCGAAAATCAGAGATTTTCGGACTGCACTCTATCCCCGCCAATACCACCCCAGTGCCCTTGAAAAACCGCTGAATAAGCGGTTTTTCGCTTACAAGGTGTTTTTTCGCCGCACGTGTCAGCGAAAAAACGTAAATGCGGCGTAAACGCCGCAAAAATAAAACTTGGGGTTTATCGACAGACTGGCAGCGCCGAAAGGCGCTGTTTTTTTATATTCTACGGTGTGTAGAGCGGCGGTAGAGATATTCTAACGCTTTGATTTATACGGTAGACAGGGTTCTAAAATGTTTTTATTTATACGGTTTAAAAAATACTGTATAATACTATACTAAAAGGGGTGGGAACGTTTGAACATACTTTATTGCGGCGATGAAAACGTATGCGGCGGAATATATTTATCCGCTGTGTCGGTTCGCAGGAATACCTGCTGCAGGCTTGATTTTTATATTTTAACCGCTTCGTTAAAAGATGAGCATAGGGCAATACCCGCCGAATTTGCCGAAAAGCTTAGTTCGGCGCTTTATACCGTCGGCAGGGAAATAAACGTGCATTTGCTTGACATAACGGATAAGTTTTTATCCTGCATGCCGCTGAGCAATATGGATACGCGCTTTACTCCGCTTTGTATGCTCAGGCTTTTTGCAGACGTACTGCCGCAAATTCCCGATAGAATCTTATACCTTGACGCAGACGTTTTGGCAAGAGACGATTTTGAAGATCTATATAACACGGATATGTCAGACGCAGAAATAGCGGGCGTGCCGGATAGATACGGCAAATGGTTTTTCGGAAATATATTAAAGCACGATTACTTAAATTCCGGCGTTTTGCTTATGAATACGGCGCAAATAAGGAAAAGCGGGCTTTTTGAAAAATGCCGCATAATGTGCCGAGATAAAAAAATGTTTATGCCCGACCAGACCGCATTAAATAAGCTTGCGGTAAAGAAAAAGCTTCCGCGCCGCTTTAACGAGCAGGGTAGGATAAGGGAAAACACCGTGTTTAAGCATTTTACCACCTATTTTAAATTTTTGCCTTATTTTAGGGCGGTAACAATAAAACCGTGGAACATAACGGAAATGCACGAAAAGCTTAAAATATTTGAGTTTGACGATATTTTAAACGATTATTTAAGGAGCAACGAAAATGAATAAGGAAATACCGATATTTTTTACCATTGATAACTCATATGCGCCGTTTTTGGCGGTTGCGCTTAATTCGGCCATAAAAAATGCCGATAAAAGCAGAAAGTACCGCGCCGTGGTTTTGCACGAGGACTTAAGCAAAGAGAACGCCGAAAAGCTGAAAAGCCTTGAAACTGATAGCTTTAAAATCGAGCTTACCCCAATGAAGGCTAATTTCGAGGCGCTTGACGACAGAATGAGCAACCGTCTTCGCTGTGATTATTTTACCCTTACAATTTATTTCAGGCTTTTTATACCCGCTATGTTCCCGCAGTACGATAAGGGAATATATATCGACAGCGACGCGGTTTTAACCGACGATATAGCAAAGCTTTACGATACCGATATAGGCGATAATTTAATAGGCGCCTGCAACGATCTGTCCATTGCGGATATTCCCCCGCTTGTGGCGTATACCGAAAATGCGGTAGGCGTTAAAAAAACCGAATATATAAATTCGGGCGTGCTGCTTATGAATCTTAAAAAATTAAGGGAAAACGATTTCGAGGGGCATTTCTTAAGACTTTTAAACGAATACCATTTCGACAGCGTGGCCCCCGATCAGGATTATATAAACGCCATTTGCAACGGAAAAATATATTATCTTAACGAACGGTGGGACGCCATGCCGAATGATAATAAGCCGCCGCTTGAAAGCACAAGCCTTATTCATTACAACCTTTTTTCAAAGCCGTGGTGTTACGATGATATTATGTACGGCGATATTTTTTGGAAATATGCCGCAGATTCGGGCTTTATAGACGAAATAAAGGAATATAAGGCAGCTTATTCAGATGATAAAAAGCAGGCGGACAGCGAGTGCTTGGAGCTGCTGATTCGCCGCGGCACCGAAATTCCCGAAAATGAGATAACCTTTAAAAAGCTTTATGAAAAGGGTGTTAAAATCAGATTATGATTATAGGTGACAACAGGAAAGCCGTAATCGAAAATATAAAATTATGTGCCGAAAGCGGCGAATTTCATAACAAGGTGGAGCTTAACGACCCCGTGCTTACAGCCGAGCAAAGCAAAAAAATTACCGAAAATTATATAGAAAACCGCAAACAGCCCGCATTTAGGGCGAAAACAGCCCTCGGCGTAACGCTTGCAAAAAGCGCCGCAAAAATAGTTAACAAAAATACGGTTATTACAGGTCTTGAAAAAATACCCGAAAACCTTGGCGGCTGCCTTATCACAAGCAACCATTTCAGTCCGCTTGAAAACACGGTTATAAGGTATTTAACAAATACGCTCGGCAGAAAAAGGCTCGGCATAATAAGCCAGACCTCTAACTTTGCTATGACGGGTATAGTGGGCTTTCTTATGAACTATGCCGACACAATACCCATATCGTCCGAGCCGCATTATCTTGCAAAGGATTTTCCCGCAATACTTAAAGAGCGGCTTATTGATAAAAAGGACGCCGTGCTTTTATACCCCGAACAGGAAATGTGGTTTAATTACAGAAAACCCCGTCCTCCGAAAAACGGCGCATATTTTTACGCGGCAAAGCTTAACGTGCCGATAGTTTCCTGCTTTGTTGAAATTATCGATTTAAATAAGGACGATAATTCCGAATTTAAAAAAGTGAAATATGTACTGCATATTCTTGACGTGCTGTATCCCGATAAGAATAAAACCGTGCGTGAAAATACCGATTATTTAGCCCTTACCGATTATTCGCTTAAAAAGGCGTGTTATGAAAGGGTATACGGCAAAAAGCTTACCTACAGGTTTGAAGACGGGGATATTGCCGGTTGGAAGGAATCGCTGTGAAAAAAAGTGAAATAAGGTATTACGGCAGCTTTACGGACGATTTTAACACAACCGCAGATCAGGATTTTAAATTGCCCGAAGATTACAGATGGGTGCGCGGCGATATAGTATCAAGAGCGTTATCGGCTTTAATTTATGCGCTTGCAATAGTTTTTTCCTATATATACTGCAAGCTTTTTTTGCATATGAAAATAACCGGCAGAAAGAATCTTAAGGGTGTAAAGGGCGGCTTTTTTATTTACGGCAACCATACACAGCCCGTAGGCGACGTATTTATTCCGGCGCACGCGGTTTTTCCGAAAAGAATATATACCGTTGTAAGCCCTGCCAACTACGCAATACCTGTTATAGGAAAAATACTTCCCTTTTTGGGGGCGCTGCCGATTGCCGATACGCTTCACGGCATAAAAGAGCTTAACAGGGCGATGGAGCACCGCCTTAAAGACGGAAACCCGATAGTGATATACCCCGAAGCGCACGTTTGGGAGTATTATACAGGCATACGCCCTTTTCCGGTCACGTCGTTTAAGTTTGCGGCTAAATTCGGCGTGCCGGTGTTTGCAATGACGGTAACATATAAAAAATCGCGTGTTTTTAAAAGACCCGTAACCGAGGTGTTTTTAGACGGTCCGTTTTACCCTGAGGGCGAAACCGAAAGGGAAAAAGCCGCTTTTTTGCACAGACGCGTGTATGAAGCCATGAAAAACCGAAGTAAAAACAGTAATTACAGTTTTATAGTGTATAAAGAAAAAGGCAATAAATCTTCCGTAAAATTTTAAAATATACTGTTGTTGATTTTATAATTATGTTTTTCCGGCGAAAAATAGTTTTTGAAACTGTTTTTCAGGAATACATGGGTGGTTTTGGCGGGGATAGAGCACAGTCCGAAAATCTTTGATTTTCGAGCGAACGGCATTCCCGTTCGAGAGCCTGTCCGTTTTTGACAAGCTTAAAAGAGGCGGTAAAATGCCTCTTTTTTTAATAAAGCAGTATATTTCGGCAGTCCTCAGAGCGTATTGCTATAACGGCACCGCGTATCATATATGCTTTCGGATCGCCTGCCGGACTTTTGCCTACGCATTCAACGCCTGTATCGGGTATAAGCCCTATATCAAGCAAACGCCTGCGCATTTCGCCGCAAGGCAGTATTTCTTTAACCGTACCTGTTTGTCCCGGTTTTAAAAAGCTTAGGTATTTCACGCTTATTCTCCTTATGGTTTTTAATATATAATACTCGTCTTACATACGGGAGGTTACTTTTAAGGTGGATTTTTAAATACCGATATGCTATAATAAGCCGTAAGGGGTGCTGTAATATGGAAATAGTATATGAAAACAAAACGGAAGCGCTGACTATGCAGTTCGGCAGCGGGCTTTCCGGAATGATTCATTTGCATAAGGAGCTTGAGCTTATTTATGTGGAAAGCGGCAAGGCTGTCGCCTATGCCGATAAAAACAGTTATATTTTAAACAAAGGCGATGTTTTTATTACGTTTCCCAATCAGATACACTATTATGAAACAATAGAGTACGGAAGCTTCGCCGTAATAATTTTCTCTTCAAAAATAGTATACGGATTCAGTGATATTATTTCAAAAAGCGTGCCTGACAGAAATTATATTCCCTGCGGAGAGGTTGAAGGCTTTGATTATATTTTTAACCGTGTAACCGCGCTTTCCGGCGATTATACCGAGCTTGCGCTTAACGGGTATATAAATGTTTTAATGAGCCGCATTTTGCCGATATTGCAGCTTAAAACCGTTAATGCGGAAAATAATACCGCCCTTTATAATGTGATCGATTATTGCACAAATAATTTTAAAGAGGAGATAACGCTTGACAGTATAGCGGAAAAGCTGCACCTCAGCAAATACTATATTTCGCATATGATAAACCGCAAGCTTAACCAGAATTTTAACGAATACATAAATAATCTCCGCATTGCAGAGGCCTGCAATCTGTTAAGGGAAACAAACATAAAAATAGCCGACATCTCAGAAGATGTCGGCTTTGGGACAATACGGTCGTTTAACCGCGCCTTTAAGCAGATAACGGGTATTTCACCGGCTGTATACCGTGAAAAAAACGCCGTGCTTAAAAAATTGATTTAAGATAGTTAATGCTCATTTCCGCACATTCCATACGGGATTTGCCCATACTCGGTTCGTCCTGCTCTACAACAACCCAATGGGCGCCGACTTCCTTTGAGGCCTCAAGTATAGAGGGGAAATCCTGAAGACCTGAGCCTAACGGACGGAATTCAAAGCTGCCTGCGGCAGCTTCCTTTTTGCTGTCGTCGTTTCCTATAAGAGCATACATATTGCCGCCCTTTGTACCGGCAAAGTCCTTTAAATGCACAATTTCAATGCGGCCTGCATACTTGCGTATAAAATCCGCAGGATTTTCGCCGCCGACGTTTACCCAGCAGGTATCAAGCTGAGTTGATAACAAATCGGGTGAAATTGCCTTATAAAGCAGATCAATCTTATACTCGCCGTCAACCTTTTCAAATTCAAAATCGTGGTTGTGGTAGCAAAGCTTCATACCGTATTTATTAGCAAGCTCGCCGAATTTTTTTACGTTTTCGTAAAATTCGGCGTTTTTTTCGCCGCCCGCAAGGTATTCCTCGTTTATCCACGGAATTACAATGTATTTGCAGCCGATATCCGAATAGGTCTTAAAGGTTTCGTCGCCCTTTAAAAGCTCGGCATACGGTACGTGCGCCGAAATAGGCGTAATACCTATTTCAATGCACATATTTTTCACCTCTTCGGCACTGTGACCGAAAAGACCTGCAAACTCTACGCCGTTATAACCGAGTGATTTTACTTTTTTAAGAGTGCCTTTAAAATCAGCTTCCATATCTGTTCTTACGGAATAAAGCTGTAATGCTATCGGAAAGTCGTACATAATATCTGCTCCTTTAATTAAATTTCGGGTATATCAACGGTGATTTCCTTGCCCTGTTCTGCGGAGCGTACAATTCCGTCTATAATAGCCTGATTGTAAAGAATTTCGCTTGAGGGAACGGTTGCTTTTCCGCCGTTCTTTACAGCGTCTACAAACGAGCGCAGCTTTTTATAGAACAGCTCGCCTGCGGGCTTAAGCGGAACGCTGTATTCAAGAGTTGTATCGCCGATGGTTTTGTAAACCGTAAGCGGCTTGTCAAACTCGCCGTTCCAGCAGTCGGTAGAGGGAATACGAAGACCGCCCTTTGTGCCTAAAATAAGCGCGTCGCCGCAGGTATCCATATTCATAGCCCAGGAAATGCGGAAATCAAGAATTATATCGCCCTCAAGACGGATAAAGCCAGCCGCAAAATCGTCAACCTGGAATTTATCGGCATATTCGGGGTGAGTGGGGTAATAAGCGGGATCCTTACCGAAGAATGCAGAGGTATAGCCCGATACGGTAAGCGGCTTCGGATAGCCTACCGCGCCCATAAGCATATCAAGCGAATAAGAGCCTATATCGCCCACAGCGCCTATGCCGCCGGTATCCTTTTCAATAAACGAGGTGCCGAACGGTGTGGGAATACCGCGTCTGCGGCCGCCGCCCGCCTGCATATAGTAAACCTTGCCGAGCTCGCCGGATTCAACTATTTTCTTTATCATTTTCATATTTTCGCTCATACGGGGCTGGAAACCGATGGTAAGGATTTTACCCGATTCCTTTTCGGCTTTCATTACCTCTACTGCCTCTTCAAGCGTTACGGTAAACGGCTTTTCAAGCATTACGTTTACACCGGCCTTAAGGGCGTGAATGGCGCAGGGGGCGTGCTGGCAGTTATAAGTGCATATGCTTACGCCGTCAAGCTCCTTTTCGTTGTCAAGCAGCTCCTTGTCGCTTTCGTAAATTCGGCAGTTTTCAATTTCAAATTTCTTTGCAAATGCTTCCGCCTTGCCGGGAACAAGATCCGCCAGCGCCACAATTTCAACATCAGCCATTTTTTTATAGCTTGCAATGTGTGATTCTGCGATCCAGCCTGTTCCTATAATCGCTATTTTAACCTTTTTCGAGGCGTCGATAACCTCGGTTTCCTGATTGGACTTAAATGCGTCCAGTCCTGCTGCGTTTGCCATAAATAATTCCTCCGTTTGTTTATTTATATTACGAACTGACGCATATAGCGGCAGCTCAGTGCTACTGAATCCATAACGCGCTGCTTTGAGCCTTCAAAGGCCTTATCCTCAACCTCAATGCAGGCGTAACCCTCGTATCCTATATCGGTAAGAGCGGATACGTATTTGCCCCAGTCAACATCGCCGAGTCCCGGAAGCTTCGGGCTCATAAAGTCAAGCGGATAGCCCATTATGCCCACGTCGTCAAGTTTATCTTTAAACAGCTTAATATCCTTAAAGTGAACGTGGAAAATTTTATCTTTAAATTCATAAAGCGGATTTATGTAGTCTATCTGCTGCCAAATAAAGTGGCTCGGATCGTAGTTTATACCGAAATTATCGCTGGGCAGCAGCTCAAACATTTTGCGCCAAAGCCTCGGTGTGGTAAACAGGTTCTGACCGCCCGGCCATTGGTCTGCACCGAAAAGCATGGGGCAGTTTTCAATCGCTATTTTAACGCCCTTTTCCTCGGCAAGCTTTATTATAGGCGGCCATATTTCCTTAAATAATTCAAGGTTTTCCTCCACTGTCTTTGTCTGATCCCTGCCTATAAAGGTAGTAACCATATTAACGCCCAAAAGCGCGCTCATATTTATTACCTTTTTAAGGTGGGCAATGTTGGCGTTGCGCTTTTCAAGGTTGCCGTCCATCGTGTTGGGGTAAAACGCAAGCGAGGAAATTTCAATACCCTTTTGCCTGCAAAAATCCTTTATGTATGAAATATATTCTGGCGCGGTGTTATCAACATCAATGTGACTTACCCCTGCATACCGTCTTTCAGCCTTGCCCTGCGGCCAGCATGCAACCTCCATACATTCACAGCCGTTTTTTACGGCGTTTTCCACGGCTTCTTCAAATGTAAAGCCGTCGTAAATTGCGCTTACAATTCCTAATTTCATAAAATGCACTCCTTTATCGGATATTTTATTTCTGCGCTTTGCTTTATTAAGTCCATACAGGTATGAACATTGTGCGTAAGGGTAGATACCTCGTTGTAATCGGCTTTAAATTCCTTGCTTTTTTCAATATAATCGGCAAATTTTATTGCTTCGTCGCCCATTATCTCATCTCTTTCGGGAAATCCCAAAAGCTTTGTTTCCTTACCGTTTTTAACAAGCGAAATATCCGCATATTGCGAGACCGAGCCGATTTTCACGGCGCCGCCGTCTCCTATAATTTCCGAGCCTATTGCCGATTGCCCCGCCTTGCTGTATGAAAGCGCCGCGGTAAAGCCGTCATATTCAAATATTGCCGAACCCGATTTATCGGCGCCGTTATCAAAAAATGCGGCGGAAGCCTTAACCGACTGCGGCATACCGAACATATCAACCGCCGCGTATACGCAGTAAACGCCTAAATCGGTAAGGGTGCCCGCACCGAGCGACATATCAAATATATTCATGTGTTCGCCGCTCTTAAATGCGTCGTAGCGGCTTGAGCGCTGGCAATAATCTATTCGTGCTGCCGAAATATCGCCTATTTCCGAAAGCGCGTTAAAAAGAATTTTTCTGCCTTTAAAGTGGCGGCTCATTATAGCCTCGGCGTATATAACGCCTTTTTCGTCCGCAAGCTTTAAAAGCGCGTCGTATTCCTTTGCGCTTGCCGTTATGGGCTTTTCGCATAAAACGTGCTTGCCGTTTTCCAAAAAAATGCGGCTTTGCGCGTAATGCAGCGAATTTGGCGTGGCTATATATACTGCGTTTATATCGGGACTTTTTGCAAGCTCGGTTATATCGGTGCAGCAGCCTTTAAAGCCCTGTGCCTTTGCAAACGCTTCGCCCTTTTCCCCGGTTCGCGAATAGCAGGTGACAAGCTCAAAGCGTCCTGTTTTCCGCGCGGCGGATAAAAACTTTTCGGTAATGGCGCTTGTGCCTACCGTAGCTAAGCGTACCATTAAATTTGCACCATTATGCGCTGCTTTTGTTCAGCCGAGCTGAACGCCGCTTCCATAACCTGCATAACGCGGCGAACCTCGCTGTGTTTAATTGCAGGCTCTGCTTTTTTATCAAGCACGGCGCAGAAGTTACGGTAAAAATCGTGTACATCGCTTGACGGACGTTCAACCTCGTACATATCAAGGGTGATCTCATCGCGCGGAGCCATTGTTTTGGTAATTCCCGCGGCAGTTTGAACGGGCAGAACTTCCTTTTCGTTCCATGCCTTCATACGTGCAACCTGAGCCTTTTTCTGCCAGTCTTCAATAATTGCGCTGCCGTTTTTGCACTGTAAGTAAAAACGCGGCATTGCAATAAAGTTGTATGTGCCTACCTCAATATAGGCGGTCTTTCCGCTTTCGAAATAAAGGGTGAGCTTAAAGCCGTCGTCTACCTCGTCGGTTGTAATATTGGTGACAGTGCAGTAAACGCTTACGATTTTTTCCTTTATTATCTGTAATATCTGATCGATAAGATGCACGCCCCAGTCAAGTATCATACCGCCGCCGTAGGGCTTGTGGCAGCGCCAGTCGCTCGGTATTCCGCGCGAGCCGTGTATTCTTGATTCAATGTTTATAAGCTCGCCTATCTCGCCGGAATTTACTATCTGTTTCATAGCAAGAAAGTCAACGTCCCACCGCCTGTTTTGGTGAACGGTGAAGAATTTGCCCGATTTATCTGCGGCGGCAAGCATTTCGTCAAGCGCCGCAACCGACATTTCAACCGGCTTTTCGCAAATAACGTTTTTGCCCTTTTCCAGCGCCTTTATAACAAGCTCCTTGTGGCAATCGTTCGGCACGGCTATTACAACTGCGTCAACCGCCGCGTCCGCCAGTACTTCTTCGTATGAAGAGTAAGCGTGTATGCCGTTTTTCTCCGCAAGCTCGGCTTTCTTTTCGTCAATATCGTAAATACCCGTAAGCGCGGCAACGTCGCTTGCAAGTATCTGCCTTGTGTGCCAGCCGCCCTGACCGCCGTATCCTATAACTGCAAAATTCTTTTTCATAAAGGGTATCATTCCTCGATTTTTTTAATATTGGGGCAATCAATTTCCTTGCGATAATCGTTGTAAGCCCAATGAATTGCATTTTTAATAACGCGAATTATCTGTGGGTTGTGGTAAGTCGGGAAGGTTTCATGCCCCGGCTGGAAATAGAATATCTTGCCGTAGCCGCGCCTGTAACAGCAGCCTGCCCTTAATACCTCGCCGCCCTCAAAGCTGCCTATAAATATAAGCTTATCGGGTTCGGGAATACTGAAAGGCTCGGCATAGGTTTCTTCGTGTTCAAGCTTTATATATCTGTCTACGCCGTCTGCTATCGGGTGAGAGGGGTCTACAGCCCATAAATATTCGCGGTCTCCGTCCTCGCGCCAGCCGAGCGAGCAGGGTGTGCCCATTAACAGCTTAAACGGCTTTGAGTGGTGCGCGGAATGAAGGAAAATGGCTCCCATACCCGAAAGCACCGCGTTTTGCACGCGCTGCGCTACCTCGTCGGGCACGTCGCCGTGCTTCATATGCCCCCACCAAATAAGAACATCGGTGTTTTTAAGAAGCTCGTCTGTAATATCGTTTACATTATCAAGTGTTACGGTTTGTACCGTTATTTCATCATCGCTTAAATGCTCCTTAAGCGCTGTATGTATACCGTTCGGGTAAATGGCTTTCACTTCCGGCTGAGTTTTTTCATGAAAAAACTCATTGTAAACAGTAACTCTTATCATAATATCACTGTCACCTTTCAACATTATTTATCTATCCTTATTCTACAAATATCGCTTATTTAAAGCAAGTAAAATGTATTATATTTTATAGACAAATATTGCTATACTTAAAACACAAAAACAGGAAACAATAAAAAGGGTGATTATTTTGCGCTTAAATAAAAAAAATCTTTTATCCGCGGCGGCGGGTCTTGCAATAGGCGCCGTAAACGGCTTGCTCGGCGCGGGCGGCGGTATGATAGTGGTGCCGCTGCTTTTAAAATCGGGCCTTAAAAGAAAGGAAGCCCACGCCAATGCCGTTGCGGTTATATTGCCTATAACATTGCTTAGCGCGGTGCTTTATATCATAAAGGGGTATGTTACCGTTAGGGCGTCGCTTATATTTATCCCCACGGGCGTTGCGGGCGCGCTTTTGGGAACCTATTGCCTTAAAAAAATATCGCCGCTGTGGCTTAAGCGCATATTCGGCGCCTTTATGGTATATGCAGGCGTGCGCCTGCTTTTAAAGTGATTATCGCCGCCCTTTTGGCAGGGCTTTTTTCGGGACTGATAGGCGCTATGGGGCTCGGCGGCGGCGCGGTGCTTATAATTTATCTTACCCTTTTTACGGATACGCCGCAGCTTGAAGCGCAGGGCATAAATCTGCTGTTTTTTATTCCCATAGCCGCAGCGGCGGTAACCGTATACGCCGTAAAAAAGCAGATAAAATGGAAAATGACGCTTAAAATAACCCTTTGGGGACTTATAGGTGTAATAATAGGTATGTATTTTGCGCGTATTTTAGGGGGAGAGCTTACTGCAAAGGTATTCGGCGGACTGCTTGTTATAATAGGTATTTCCGAAATATTTACAAAAAGCGAAAAAAGGGTTGCGAAAAGGGAAAACGGCTGTTATAATAAAAAAGAATAAATGTTCGATTGGAGATAATGAAATGCCTAAGGCTCCGCTAAGCGATAAGCAAAAAAAGGTATATGATTTTCTTGTAAAGGAAATGGCGTCCGGCTTTCCGCCTACGGTGCGCGAAATATGCGCCGCCACGGGAATAAGATCCACCTCTACCGTACATGCGGTTTTAAACGCGCTTGAGGAAGAGGGCTACATAATAAGGGACGCAAAATCCTCGCGCGCAATCAAGCTTGATAACGAATATGAGTCCTCAATGGTACCGGTTATAGGAAAAATAACCGCAGGTCAGCCGATACTTGCGGTTGAGGATATAGAGGATTATATACCCTTTCCTAAAGGGGACGCCGAGGGGCTTTTCGCGCTTAAGGTATCCGGTCTTTCAATGAAAAACGCAGGAATACTTGACGGAGATATAATCGTTGCAGATAAAAACGCGCCATGCAGAAACGGCGATATAGTAATAGGTATGGACGGGGACGACGCAACGGTAAAGCGCCTGCTTATTAAGGACGGGAAAATAATTTTTATGCCCGAAAACCCCGATTTTTCGCCTATTTATCCGGAGGAGCCGCACGTTATAGGCAAGGTTATAGGCAGCTTCAGAAAGTATTAGCGGGTAGTTATGGCAAAAAGAATAGAACTGTATACAGACGGCGCCTGTTCGGGCAACCCGGGTCCCGGCGGCTGGGGCGCGGTGCTTAGATACGGCACGCGGGAAAAGGAGCTTTCGGGCGGCGAAAAAAGCACCACAAACAACCGTATGGAGCTTACGGCGGTAATAAAGGGGTTAGAGGCGCTTAAGGAACCGTGCGAGGTACGCCTTGTAACCGATTCAAAATATGTTGCGGACGGGCTTTCAAAGGGATGGGCGCGCTCGTGGCAGCAAAACGGCTGGCGCAAGGCGGATAAAAAGCCCGCGCTTAATCCCGATTTGTGGGAGCGGCTTTTGCAGCTTTCGGATATTCATAAGCTTGATATAGAGTGGGTAAAGGGGCACGCAGGTCACCCCGAAAACGAGCGTTGCGACCGCCTGGCGGTGGAATATTACAAAAAATTTACGGATCAGAGTGGAAATACAAATGACTAAAGCAAAAAAAAGAATAAACTTTATAATAACGGGGGCGCTTATAGCCGCGGCTTATGTTGCGCTTACATTTTTAAGCAATATTTTTTCACTGGCCTTCACACCGATACAGTTAAGGGTGTCTGAGGTGCTGACGCTGCTCCCCATATTCACCCCTGCGGCTATACCCGGCGTTACGCTTGGCTGCTTTATTGCAAATATAGCCTCGTTTAACGCGGTTGATATGATATTCGGAACGGCGGCAACGCTTATAGCCGCACTGCTTACATATGCGTTTCGCAATATTAAATTTAAAGGTCTGCCGCTTCTTTCAATGCTGCCGCCCGTTATAATAAACGCGGTGGTTATAGGGCTTGAAATAGCGTTCTTCTTTCTGCCTGAGGGGTATACGTTTTGGGGCTTTGTAATTTCGGGTCTGCAGGTGGGCTTAGGCGAGCTTGCGGTGTGTTACATTCTCGGAATACCCTTTTACCTGATAGTTAAAAAGCATAATATTTTTAAAGGTTTATTTTAAAATTGAAAAGGGCGTTACTTGTTTTCAAAACGGCGTTAAGCCTGCTTATATGCTTAATATTTACAGCCGGAGCCTCAGGGATAAATAATGTAAATAAATTTGTATACGCGGCGTTATATACAAAGCCTGCAGGCCCCGAAGTAAGCGTTCCCGAACAGGCTGATACAAATGAACAGCCTGCGGAAGGTGCGGAGGAGACGGTAAGTACAGCGGCAAGCGCTCCGCAAAGCGGCGCTGCCGAAAGCGCACCCGCAAAGGCGCCGCCGGCACAGCCTGAGCCGGAGCCTGCAAAGGCGGTGCAGTCGCCTGAAAAGCGGGCGGTGTGGATATCGTTTCTTGAATACCAAAAAATACTTAACGGCAAAACCGAAAAACAGTTTAAAAGCAGTATTTGCAAATATTTTGACAGCTGCGCGGAATACGGTCTTAACACGGTTATAGTTCAGGCGCGCAGCCATTCGGACGCGTATTATAAAAGCGCGTACTTTCCGGCGTCGCTTTGGTTTACCGAAAAAAGAAAAAACACTTTCCCGTTTGATCCGCTTAAAATAATGGTTGATGAGGCGCATAAGCGCGGCCTTAAAATAGAGGCGTGGGTAAACCCATACCGCGGCAACAAAATTTCAGAAGAATTTGCCGAAAACGATATAATAAAAGCTTGGCTTGATACAGATAAGGTTTTTGCTTGCGGCGAATATTATTATCTTAATCCCGGCGAGCCGGAGGTTATGGATTATGTGGTGAACGGTATAACCGAGATTGTTGAAAACTACGATATAGACGGTATACATTTTGACGATTATTTTTACCCCGCCGGCATAGGCGGGGCAGACGCGGCAGCATATGAAAAATACGGCGGCGGAAAAACCGTTGCCGAATTCAGAACCGACTGTGTGAACCGCCTTGTATCGCGCGTTTACAGTGAAATTAAGGCAAGAAAAAATATTGTATTCGGTATTTCGCCCGCAGGCAATATAGATAACTGCCTAAACAAAAGCTATGCAGACGTAAGGCTGTGGGGCTCTGCCGACGGGTATGCGGATTATTTGGCACCGCAGCTGTATTGGGATTACGGGCAGGGCGTATTGCCGTATGAAAAAGCGCTTGAAAATTGGAAGAAAACGGTTAAAAACAGTAATGTTAAGCTTATAGTCGGCTTGGCGCCTTACCGCGTAACACAGGGAAACGGGGACGTATGGAATGCTGGCGATATACTTAAAAGGCAGGTATCAGACGCACGCGCCGCCGCAAATTACGGTGGATTTATAATGTTCAGATACGATTTCTTTTTTTCTGATACGCTTAAAACCGAAAGGGATAATTTAAAGGGTATATTGGGGTGAATATATGGATAGGGAGCTTTTAAAGCAGCTTTCCCGTATTACCGAGGAGGAAAAAAATATACTTGCGGGCGGCAGGCTTGATATGAGCGTGTATTCCGATAATATGCCCTCTGTTGTAGACAGCCAAAAGCTGCTTGAAGCGGGCAAGCTGTTCACCATTCGTCCCAATACAAGGTTTATCGCTTTCCCGAAGCACAGCCATAATTATGTTGAAATAATATATATGTGCAAGGGCTCGCAGCGCCATATTATAAACGACTCGGCAGAGGTGGTATTAAAGCAGGGCGAGATATTGCTGCTTAACCAGCATGCAAGCCACCAGCCCGATATTGCTGGTATAGACGATATTGCAATAAATCTTATAGTGCTGCCGCAGTTTTTCAACACGGCTATTGAAATGATAGGCTCGGATAATAAAATAAGCCAGTTCCTGTTTTCGGGTCTTACGGGAAAAGGACACGAAATAAGCTATATGCATTTTAACGTTTCGGACGTGCTTCCCGTTCAAAACCTTATGGAAAACCTGATATGGAGCGTTGTTAACAGGCAGCCCAACCGCCGCAATATAAACCAAATAACCATGGGGCTTCTGCTTTTGCAGCTTTTAGGTTTTACCGATTGCCTTATAACGGGCGAGGCGGGCACGGTATCCGATACGATAGTTATGTCCGCTATGACCGAAATAGAGCAGAATTATCCGAACGCCAGCCTTGAAAGCGTGGCAAGGCGCTGTAATGTTTCTGCGGCGTATGTAAGCAGTGCGGTCAAAAAAGCGACAGGCAAGACCTTTAAGGAGCATTTAATGGAAAAAAGACTTACCAAGGCGGCGTCTCTGCTTAAAAGCACGGCGCTTTCGGTAGGCGATATAATAGTTATGGTAGGCTATGAAAACACGAGCTACTTTTACCGCATTTTTACCGAAAAATACGGTATGAGCCCAAAGGAATACCGTTTTCTTAAATAAGGACGTTATTTTTAAAAAGTAATGTCCTTATTTTTTATTATAGCTTGGTATATAATTAAACTAAACTGAAGAATTATATACGGAGGTATAGGTATGTCAAGATACGAGGAAGCCAAAAAGCGCTACGCGCAGTACGGAATTGATACCGATGCCGCAATAGAAAGGCTTAAAACCGTTCCGGTTTCGCTTCATTGCTGGCAGGGGGACGACGTAGGCGGCTTTGACAGCAAGGATGCGCTTTCGGGCGGTATTTTAACCACGGGCAATTACCCCGGCAAGGCAGCAACGCCCGAACAGCTGATGCAGGATATGGACAAGGCTATGTCGCTTTGCCCCGGAAAGAAAAAGCTTAATCTTCACGCAAGCTACGCAATTTTTGAAAACGGCGAGTTTGCCGACCGCGATAAGTTGGAGCCTAAGCACTTTAAAAAATGGGTTGAGTATGCTAAGGAAAGAAATATGGGTATAGACTTTAACCCTACGTTTTTCTCTCACCCCATGGTTAAAAACGGGCTTACCCTTTCAAGCCCCGATGAAGAGGTGCGCTGTTTTTGGATAAACCACGGTAAAGCGTGCATACGGATATCACAGTATTTTGCAGAGGAAACAGGCATACCCTGCGTTATGAATATCTGGACGGGCGACGGCTATAAGGATATTCCGGCGGACAGAATGGGTCCGAGGCAAAGATATAAGGAAGCTTACGAGGAAATAATATCGGAACCGCATAACCCCGATATGGTTAAGCCGTGCGTTGAGTCTAAGGTTTTCGGCATAGGCGTTGAATCGTTTACCGCAGGCAGCGCGGAATTTACCTTAAGCTTTGCCGCAACCCATAAGGGTGTTTTACCGCTTATGGATAACGGCCATTATCATCCGCAGGAATATGTTTCGGATAAAATTTCGGCATTGCTCTGCTTCTTCCCCGAAATTGCTTTACATATTACAAGGGGCGTTCGCTGGGACTCAGACCATGTGGTGCTTTTTGAGGACGAAACGCGCGAGATGGCTAAAGAGGTGGTTCGTAATAACGCGCTTGACAGGGTTTATATGGCGCTTGACTTTTTTGACGCAAGCATCAACCGCATATCCGCCTGGACAGTGGGCTTCCGCAGCTGGCAAAAGGCGCTGTTGAACGCTATGTGCCTGCCGAACGAGGAGCTTAAAAGGCTTCAGAATGAAAGCCGCTTTACCGAGCTTATGGTAAAGCAGGAGGAGGCTAAAATGCTCCCGTTTGCCGATGTGTGGGAGGAATACTGCCGTCGGTGCGGCGTTACCGCAGGACCTGAATGGTTTGAAGAAATTAAAAAATACGAAACGGAAGTTTTAAGCAAAAGAGGTTAATTGTTAATGGATATTCTTGATATTAAGGTTATAAAGGACTATATCCGTATGTGTAACGACGGTTGGGAGCAGGGTTGGCACGAGCGTAACGGCGGCAACCTTACCTACCGTATGAGGGGAGAAGAGGTTGAAGAGTGCCGCCCGTTTTTTAAAACCGACAGACCGTGGGTTAATATGGGCGTTAAGGCGGATAATTTAAAGGGCGAATACTTTATTGCCACGGGTTCGGGCAAATTTTTCCGCAATGTTGTTTTGGCTCCGCAGGACAATATTTGCATAGTTGAAATAAATGAGGCAGGGGACAGCTACCGTATAGTATGGGGGCTATGCAAGGGGGGCAGACCTACAAGCGAGTTCCCAAGCCACTTTATGAACCACAGCGTAAGAAAAGCCGCAACAAACGGCGAATATCGAGTTATATATCACGCGCACCCCGCAAATATTATAGCCCTTACCTTTGTTTTGCCCCTTACCGATAAGGATTTTACAAAGGCGCTTTGGACCAGCGCTACCGAATGCCCCGTGGTATTTCCGGGCGGAGTGGGCGTTGTTCCGTGGATGGTGCCGGGCGGCAGCGATATAGCAATAGCCACAAGCGAACTTATGAAAAAGTACGACGCGGCCGTTTGGGCGCATCACGGTCTTTTTGTTTCGGGTCCCGATTTTGATATTACATTCGGTCTTATGCACACAATTGAAAAGGCGGCTGAAATTTATGTTAAGGCGCTTTCCTGCGGCAGGGGAATACGCCAAACAATTTCGGACGATAATCTGCGTGCGATCGCTAAGGAATTCGGAGTTACCTTAAACGAGGATTTTCTTGACTGAACGGTATAAAACAAAGCTGTAAGCGATTATTGTAAAAAGCGGCAACCCGTAAATCACCTTAAAAAGAACAGGTTGCCGCACACCTTACGGCGTTTGCAATAACAAGACTCGATTTACTGCTTATATTTTAAAAATAAAAAATCCGCTTTTGTCCATACGGGCAAAAACGGATTTTTCTTTATTTATGCTAAATTAGATTTCAGCAAAATACTTAATGGTACGAACCATCTGGCTGGTGTAGCTGTTTTCGTTATCATACCACGAAACAACCTGTACCTGATAGGTATCGTCGTCGATCTTGGTAACCATGGTCTGGGTAGCATCAAACAGTGAACCGTAGGTGATACCGATAATATCGGAAGATACAAGCGGCTCTTCGGTGTAACCGAAGGAAGCGCTTGAAGCAGCCTTCATAGCGGCGTTGATGCCTTCAACGGTTACGTCCTTACCCTTAACAACAGCAACAAGGATAGTGGTAGAACCGGTCGGAACCGGAACACGCTGAGCAGAACCGATAAGCTTACCGTTAAGCTCAGGAATTACAAGACCGATAGCCTTTGCAGCGCCTGTTGAGTTAGGAACAATGTTAACGGCGGCTGCACGTGCACGGCGAAGATCGCCCTTTCTGTGAGGACCGTCAAGAACCATCTGATCGCCTGTAAAAGCGTGAACGGTGGTCATAATGCCGCTCTGAATGGGAGCATACTTGTTAAGAGTATCAGCCATAGGAGCCAAGCAGTTTGTGGTGCAGGAAGCGGCAGAGATGATCTTATCGTCAGCGTCAAGAGTCTTTTCGTTAACGCTGTAAACGATTGTTTTAAGGTCTTTGCCTGCGGGAGCGGAAATAACAACCTTTTTAGCGCCTGCGTCGATATGAGCCTGAGCCTTGTCCTTAGAGGTGTAGAAGCCTGTGCACTCAAGAACTACGTCTACGCCGATTTCGCCCCACGGAAGATCGGCAGCGTTCTTTTCTGCATAAATCTTGATAGTTTTGCCGTCAACAGTGATGCTGTCTTCACCTGCGGAAACCTTGTCCGCAAGAGCGTAACGACCCTGAGCGGAATCGTACTTAAGAAGATGAGCAAGCATAGCGGGGCTTGTAAGATCGTTGATAGCAACAACCTCATAACCCTCTGCGCCGAACATCTGACGGAAAGCGAGACGGCCTATACGGCCGAAACCATTAATAGCAACTTTTACCATTGGAAAAAACCTCCTTAATATATTGCATTTACTATTTTACTCTATTTGTCCGATATTTTCAAGCTATTTGTTTAATCTTTAACAATTTTTTTATTTTTCATTAAAATTGGCACAATAAGAGTATATAAGGTTGGCGATATTATGATATTTTCCCCAAAACCGATTGAAAGATATATTGCGGCGCTGAGGAGTACGGTTCAGGGCTCGGTTTTAAAAAACGGAATTAAAAAGCATAACAGGCAAAGGCTTAAAAAAATAATCGCCGCCGAGGCGCTGACCTTAAGAAGGGAGCTTGACTCTGTAAACATAACCGGATTTGCGGATTCACTGCTCGGCGCGGCGCAGATAGTAGCTATGCAAAAGGGAAGGGGCTTTAAGGTCCGGCTTTCGGGAAATGGGAATTATAAGGTCAACAAGCGCCTTTTAACTGCACTTATGTTAGAGCTTGTTTATTGCAATGCGAATGCTATCGGTATTGAGAGCGGAGCGCCGCGCACGGTAATAAGGGCGGCGGGGCTTTCGGATACGGGTATGGTATTAAAGCTTGCAAGGGCTATGAGGGGCGACTATATGCTTGAAAAGCAAAGCGGAAATATTATAATAAGAATACCGACGCTCAAAACCGAAATCATACCCGAAAAAACCGAAAACGAATGGTATTATCTGTTAGATGAATTTTCACCCGTAAATATTTGGCTTAAATAGTTGTATAAAAAAAAGAATTGTGTTATAATTTATTTCTAAAACCATAAGGGAGAATTGCAATGAAGCTTATAGCCAGCTTTACCGTGGATCACGATAAGCTTGAAAAGGGAATGTATATATCGCGTATAGACGGCGACGCGGTAACCTACGATATAAGAATGAAAAAGCCGAACGGCGGCGATTATTTAAGTAACGGCGCGCTGCATACATTTGAGCATCTTTTTGCTACATATGTAAGAAACGGCAGATTTTCAGACAGCGTTATTTACGTAGGACCTATGGGCTGCCGAACGGGATTTTACTTTATTCTGCGCGACAGCGTAAAGCCGCAGGAGGCAATAGACCTTGTAAAGGAAAGCTTTAAATTTATAGCCGATTTTACGGGCGAAATACCGGGAGCTAAGCGCCGCGAATGCGGAAACTATCTTGAGCACGACTTGGGCGGCGCAAAAAATACTGCGGAAGATATGCTTTTCGTGCTTAAAAACTGGAAAGAGGAAGACCTTAAATATAATGGAAATAACGGTTGACGAGCTTAAAGGGCTTAACAGCGGCGAATATGTGCTTTACGATATAAGAAACAAGGACGAAAGAAATTACGGCTTTATTCCCGAATCGGTTGCGGTTACGGCAGAGGAATTGCCGTCGGCTGCCGGTAAGACCAAGGACAAAAAGCTTATAATTTACTGTGCGCGCGGCATAGTAAGCCTTGACGCCGCAAAAAGGCTTTGCGAAGAGGGCTTTGAGGCGTACAGCCTTAAGGACGGGTACATATCGTGGCTTAGAAGCGAAATGCAGAGCCAAAATGCAAAAACGCTTTGCGAAAATACCGAACGCAGCTTAAGAAAAAAGTTTAAAAGCACAATATTAAGCAAATTTACAAAGGCGCTTAAAATTTATAAGCTTGTGAACGAAGGGGATAAGGTTGCGGTTTGTATTTCGGGCGGCAAGGATTCGTTTTTAATGGCAAAGCTGTTTGAAGAGCTTAAGCGCCACAGCGAGGTTAATTTTGAGGTTGAGTACGTTGTTATGGACCCCGGATATAATGCGGAAAACCGCCGTATTATAGAAAAAAACGCCGAAAATCTTAATATACCCATAAAAATATTTGAAACCGATATTTTTGAATCGGTTTATAATGTGGAAAAATCGCCCTGTTATTTGTGCGCGCGTATGCGCAGGGGATATCTTTATAATTACGCAAAAAGCCTCGGCTGTAATAAAATAGCGCTCGGTCATCATTACGACGACGTTATAGAAACAATACTTATGGGTATGCTGTACGGGGCGCAGGTACAAACTATGATGCCGAAGCTTCACAGCACCAATTTTGAGGGAATGGAGCTTATAAGGCCGCTTTACCTGGTGCGCGAGGACGATATAAAGGCATGGCGCGATTATAACGGGCTGCATTTTATACAGTGCGCCTGCAGATTTACCGATACCTGCACTACCTGCCGCGACGGGGGCAACCGTTCTAAACGGCAGGAAATAAAGGAGCTTATACGCGAGCTTAAAAAAACCAATCCCGATGTGGAAAAATGTATATTCAAAAGCGTGGAAAATGTCAACATAGATACCGTTATAGCCTATAAGCAAAACGGTATAAAGCATAATTTCCTTGATGATTACGACGCTTAAGGCGCATAAAATATAATTACGGAATGTAAGGTGAAGCAAAATGGAAAAGGACGCTCTTTCAGCCGGAGTTTCTAAGGTGGGCGGTCTGTTCAGCACGGCGGAAATTAAAATACTTGTTTGCTATATTTTATCCGCTCTTAACGCTCCGGTTCCCGGCAGAATGTTAGCTGATGTTCTGCATTACGAGGGGATAGCAAACTGCTTTGAGGTTAACGACGCAATAGCCGCGCTTTGCGAAAGCGGGCATTTAAAGCCTGCGGACGAAAAGGACGATACCTATGTTATTACCGATAACGGCAGGCAGATAGCCGATACCCTAAAAACCACTCTGCCGCTTACCGTTAAGGACCGCGCGTACAAGGCGGCGCTTAAAATGGTATCGCGCTTTCGCAACGCTAAGGAGAGCATTACCGAAATATCGCACGAGGACGGTAAAACATATATTACCTGCTCCGCTACGGACAACGGTAAGCCGTTTATGAGCGTTAAGCTGCTGGTGGCGGACGAGGAGCAGGCGCTTTTTATTAAAAACCGCTTTTTAAACGACCGCAGTATATACTCCGAAATAATAGAGTTGCTTACAAAGCCGGATAAAAAGTAAGAAAAAATCACGGAGCCGACGTATATGACGGCTTCGTGATTTTTCATTGACATTAAAGCGCGGCGTATATATAATTGAACATAGCAGGGAGGGAGGAAAACAAAATGCTTAAAATAGAAAATCTTACAAAGGCATACGGCGATAAAAAGGCCGTAGACGATTTAAGCCTTCATATCAAATCGGGCGAGATTTACGGATTTATAGGCCATAACGGCGCGGGGAAGACCACCACGCTTAAATCCGTTGCGGGAATTTTACGGTTTGACAGCGGCGAGATCTACATAGACGGCAAATCCGTTAAAACAGAGCCGATAGCCTGCAAAAGCGTTACCGCTTATATACCGGATAATCCCGATCTGTACGAATTTATGTCCGGCATTAAGTATTTGAATTTTATAGCGGATATTTTTGGGGTTACCGCGGACGAGCGCAGGGAAAAAATAAATAAATACGCCGAAATGTTCGAGCTTACAAAGGATCTTGCAGAACCGATAGTCTCTTACTCACACGGTATGAAGCAAAAGCTTGCCATAATTTCGGCGTGGCTTCATTCGCCTAAGCTTGTTATAATGGACGAACCGTTTGTAGGCTTAGACCCAAAGGCGGCGCACCTTTTAAAGGGTATGATGCGCGAGCTGTGTGATAACGGCGGCGCAATATTCTTTTCAACACACGTGCTTGAGGTGGCGGAAAAGCTGTGCGACAAGGTTGCCATAATAAAGGACGGCAGGCTTATACGTTCGGGCACAATGGACGAGGTAAAGGGCGACGATTCGCTTGAACAGGTCTTTTTGGAGCTGGAGGGCGAGGTATGATAAAAATACTTGTTAAAAAGCAGTTGGCGGAAATATTCCGCAGCTACTTTTATAACCCTAAGAAGAATAAAGCGCGCTCAAAGGCGGCGGTTATCGCATATATGGTTATGTTTGCCCTGCTTATGATAGGCGTGCTGGGCGGTATATTTACGTATCTTTCGTTTACTATATGCTCTGCGCTTTCGGCGGCTGGAGCCGACTGGCTTTATTTTACGATAATGGGGCTTATCGCAATGCTGTTAGGCGCCTTCGGCAGTGTGTTCAACACATATTCGGGGCTTTATTTATCTAAGGATAACGATTTGCTTTTATCAATGCCGATACCCTCGAATACAATTATAACGGCGCGTCTGCTCGGCGTTTATATTATGGGGCTTATGTATTCGGGCATTGTTATTATTCCCGCTGCCGCAGTTTATATCGCCGCGGTGGATCACAGCGTTTTCACCGTTATAAGCTGCATTATATTTGTTTTTTTAATATCATTATTTGTTTTAACCCTTTCGGCGGCGCTCGGCTTTGTTGTTGCAAAAATAAGCCTTAAGCTTAAAAACAAAAGCTTTGTTACGGTGGCGGTATCGCTTGTGTTTTTCGGGCTTTACTATTTCTTTTATTTTAAAGCGCAAACGCTTATTACAAAGCTTTTGGAAAACGCCGCTGTATACGGCGATAAAATTAAGGGAGCGGCATATCCGCTTTATCTGTTCGGGAAGTCGGCAACCGGCGATATAACAGCCCTTATTTCGGTTTCGGCGGTTATTTTGGCGCTTTTTGCGGCGGCGTGGATAATTATTGCAAAAAGCTTTTTGAAAATTGCAACCGCAACCGGAAAAACCGCAAAGAAAAAATATAAGGAAACCGCCGTTAAGCAAAACGGCGCCGATACGGCTCTTTTTAAAAAGGAGCTTAAAAGATTTACATCAAGCCCGAATTATATGCTCAACTGCGGCTTCGGCTTGCTGTTTTTAATTTTGTGCGGCGCGGCTGTTGTTATAAAGGGCGGGGATATTTCCCCTGCGGTAAGCTTTTTGGCAAGCGTTAAAGACGGGCTTGTTCCCGTAATTGTATGCACCGCCGTTTGCACATTGGCTTCAATGATTGATATTGCGGCTCCCTCGGTTTCACTGGAGGGCAAAAGCATTTGGCTGCCGCAGTCGCTTCCCGTAACTGCGTGGCAGGTGCTGCGCGCAAAGCTGTTTTTGCAGATAGCCTTATGCTTACCCGCAGTACTGTTTTCCCTTATATGCACGGTTGCGGTTTACAGGTATACGTTGCCTGAGCTGCTGCTTACATTTTTAATTTCTGTTTTATATGTAATGCTTTCGGCGCTTTTCGGGCTGTTTTTAAGCGTTAAAATGCCTAATCTTAACTGGACGAACGAAACCACGCCCATAAAGCAAAGCGCAAGCGTTGCAATAGCCTTGTTCGGCGGTTTCTTTTATGCCGCGCTTATAATTGCGGGCTATTTTCTGCTTACAAAATTTATTGGGTATATTGTATATATGTGCCTGTTCGCCGCGGTTACGGCATTGCTTTCGGTATTGCTTTATGCATATCTTAAAGGAAAAGGCGCAGCCGAATTTGCCGCACTTTAAGGCTTGACAAGGCGGTTTAGTTGTGATAAAATTCTCTTGTAAAAGGCAATGACGGAAACAAGTAACGTTTTTTCCCCTTTTAAGAGAGAAAAACATTTTGCTGCAAGTTTTTTAAAGGGCAAAACGCGAATACCGTTCCCGAGCCGCTTTTCCGAAACCGCAGGCTGTAAGAAAAGCCGTTTTCCGCGTTAAGGAGCTTTAAGAGTTAAAAATCAAGGTGGAACCGTGCGTTAGCATTAAATCGCACCCTTGATACGGCGTAATACCCGTATCAGGGGTATTTTTATTGCCGAATTAGGGAGGAAAGCTTATGAAAATTATTTGTAAGGACGGCACTGTAAGAGAGTGCGAAAACAAGGAAGAGGAGCTTCACGTTCTTCGTCACACCGCGGCGCATATTATGGCGCAGGCTATAAAAAGACTTTACCCCGAAGCGGATTTCGGCTACGGCCCCGCAACCGAAAAGGGCTTTTATTACGACGTTGACTTAGGCGACGTAAAGCTTGCCGACGAAGACCTTGCCGCGATTGAAGCGGAAATGAAAAAAATTGTCAAGGAAAATCTGCCCATTAAGCCATTTATTCTTCCGCGTGCCGAAGCAATCGCGCTTATGGAGGAGCGTAAGGAAAAGTACAAGGTAGAGCATATAGGCGATTTACCCGAAGACGCCGAGATAAGCTTTTACAAGCAGGGCGAATACATTGATATGTGTATAGGACCTCACCTTACCTATACAAAGGCGTTAAAGGCGTTTAAGCTTACAAATGTTTCGGGCGCTTACTGGAAAAACGATAAAAACAATAAAATGCTTACCCGCATAGGCGGCGTAGCGTTTGCAAGCCAGCAGGAGCTTGAGGATTATTTAAAGCTGCTTGAAGAGGCTCAGCGCCGCGATCACCGCAAAATCGGCAAGGAAATGGGTCTTTTTATGCTTTGCGAGGAAGGCCCCGGATTCCCGTTCTTCCTGCCAAAGGGTATGGCGCTTAAAAACGCCCTTATTGATTACTGGCGCGATATTCACTACCGCGATAATTACGTTGAGGTTTCAACGCCTATGATTATGAACCGCAGGCTTTGGGAAACAAGCGGTCACTGGGATCATTATAAGGATAATATGTATTCCACAATAATAGACGACGAGACCTACTGCATTAAGCCTATGAACTGTCCCGGCGGACTTATGGTATACCGCAGCCGCCCCCATTCCTATAAGGAGCTGCCGCTCAGAATAGGCGAGCTCGGCCTTGTTCACCGCCATGAGCTAAAGGGCGCGCTGCACGGTCTTTTCCGCGTACGTTGCTTTACTCAGGACGACGCGCATATATTTATGCGCCCCGATCAGATAACAGACGAGATTATGGGCGTTGTTCACCTTATAAACGAGGTTTACACCAAATTTGGCTTTAAGTATTTTATCGAGCTTTCAACCAGGCCCGAAGACAGTATGGGAAGCGACGAGGATTGGGAGGCGGCTACAAACGGTCTTATAAACGCGCTTAAGAAGTTAGACCTGCCCTACACCGTAAACGAGGGCGACGGCGCTTTCTACGGTCCTAAGATAGACTTCCACCTTGAGGACAGTCTCGGCAGAACATGGCAGTGCGGTACAATACAGCTTGATTTCCAAATGCCGCTTAATTTCGGCCTTGAATATACAGACGAAAAGGGCGAAAAACAGCGCCCGATTATGATTCACCGCGTTTGCTTCGGCTCGATAGAGCGCTTTATCGGTATAATAACCGAGCATTTTGCAGGCAAGTTCCCGCTTTGGTTAGCTCCGACGCAGGTTAAGGTACTGCCCGTTTCGGAAAAAACCGCAGAGTATTCCGAAAAGGTTTACGAGGCTATAAGAAAAGCGGGTATTCGCTGCGAGCTTGACAGCCGCAATGAAAAAATCGGCTACAAAATACGCGAGGCGCAAAGCGTGGATCGTGTGCCTTATATGCTGATACTCGGCGCAAAAGAAGCGGAAGAAAATACCGTTTCGGTACGCAACCGCGATACTGCCGAAACCGTAACAATGCCGCTTGACGATTTTCTCGATATGGCGCTTAAGCAAAATAAGAACAGAGAGTAGTTCTTTAAGTATTCGCTTTAAAACAAAAATAACCCCGCCGTTTAGGCGGGGTTATGAGCATTTTGATTTTTTAAGCAGCTTTCTTAAGAAATAAAAATCGGCAAGTACCGTTAGATACTTGCCGATTTTTGGTGATCCATCGGGGATTCGAACCCCGGACACCTTGATTAAAAGTCAAGTGCTCTGCCAACTGAGCTAATGAATCATTCAGACAGCTTTAATATTATATCAATACTTTGCGTGCTTGTCAAGTATTAAATTGCTATTTTCGCAAAAAGCCGCATTTATAACCGAATAAAGGCAGAACAGGAATCCCGTTTAATTAATGTCTACTGAATAATTGCATTAGCAAATGCAATTATATAAAATCGAGTTAAAATCTCGATTTTATGGGTCAAAACCTTTGTTTTGACCGTCAGTATCCATTGATTGTCGCCTGATTTTAAAAAGAATCAAAATGTGATTCTTTTTAAAGTGCAAGGTTTTTTCGCAAAATTGCGCAAAAACCTTGCACCTGAACAATTCAAAAGTTTACACCAACATGCTTGGTTAAGGTACTTTTGAATTGTTCAGCAGGCATTAATTACAGGAATTACTGTTTTGCCTTTAATAGTTTAGCTTATTTTCCTTTAAATATTCTTGCTATACGCATATGCAGAGTGTTCATATAAAACATTGCCATACGCGAGACCGCAATATCATAAAGCACGAAAACCGCGTTGCCTGCTGCCAAAAAAGCGTAAACTCCGTACCTGCCGAAGGTATTAAAATCGTCAAGCGAAATTCCGAAAAGCTTTGCAAAAACAAAATAAACAAGTAATACGGCGGCGTTAAAAACCAAAAGCTTAAGCAACCATTCTGCCGCGGGCTTATGCAGGCGTTCAATTAAAGCCTTAAGTATCGGGTAATACCCGAAAAGGCATATATACATAAGCTTGCTTTCGGGCTCGGCAAAAATAAACACCAATACCGACGCCGCCGCATAAGCCGCAAACGCCCAGCGCGTGTTTATTTCTATTACAATTATCATCATTAAAAGCCCGGTAACTGCGGGAACCGCATATGTTAAGTACGGAAAATACGAAAGCAGCATAAAAACCACGGAAAGCGCGGTGATTATACCGCAAAAGGTAATCTTAGCAGTTTGTTTCATTTTAACAGCAGGGTATCAGGTCGCCGCCCATACACTCGCAGCAGCAATCGGCGCATATAAGACCTTGACAAACATCGCACGCGCTGCAGCCGCTGTTTCCGCCGTAGCTGCGGTAAGGATTATATTGCCTTCCCTGCTGGCGCGCGGCATTTTGCACGGCGTGCTGATATTCCGCGTTTGAGGGATCCATTCTTGAAGCGGTGGTAAAGCTTGTAAACGCCTGATCAAACCAACCGCGGCGGTAAAGCACCGTGCCGTTTAAAAAGTACCACTCTGCGTCGCGCGACTGCGGCGGAACACCGTCGAGCACCTCCTGTGCCTGCTCAAGTCTGCCCTGATTTATAAGATTACGAACATCGGGGAATGACGAGCCGCCCGTGCCTGCATTATAAGCGCCGCCCGACGTCTTACCCGTTCTGCGCTCCGCCATAATGCTGTCGTATGCTTCGTTGATCTCCTTCATCTTTTCGCCCGCAAGATCGGAAAGAGGGTTGTCCGCGTAATTATCGGGGTGATATTTGCGCGCAAGCTCCCTGTAAGCATTTTTAATTTCGTCGTCGGTGGCGTTTCTTGAAACGCCTAATACCGCATACGGGTCGGTCATAGTGCTAACTCCTTTTTAAAAGTATCTTCAAGTCCTAAATATATAATATTTCCGATTATCGGCTTATATTTTTTAACGTCCAAAAGCTCGAATGCCTTGCCTGCCTCGTTAGCGCACACGTAAAGCTGCGGTGTAACGCGTTTTTTTGCATATTCGGCGGGGTCGCCGCCCGGAAAATTTTTTAAGCAGTTATACGAGCCTTTTTTTATATCGCTTGCTAAATCGCACGCCGCGTCTAAAAGATAAATATATCTTCCTATGCAGTATCCTATACGGCTGAGTACACGCTTTTGCGTTTTATCATCGCTGCAAAGGCTGAGTATGTCCGCCAACGCGTTGGCGGTGGGATCTGCCGCCGCGTCAAGCTCTGTGCAGTTTTCTTTTTCAAGCTTATTCTGCGCTTTTATATAATCCGATACCGTGGTTTCAATTTCGGGGTATTTTAAAGCCGCCTTTTTTCGCGCGCCGTTAAATAAGGGCTTAAGCAGCATAAAGCCCAATTTTTTTATGCCCTTATTATCGGCAATATTATCGGCGAGCTTATAGTAAGACATTATCATAGCAGCGGCGGCGGGCATTTTAAGCTTATCGCTGTTTTTGCAGAAATTGCATTTTTTAAACGGGTTAAACACGCAGCGTTTACGCTCAATCATATCACAGCCGGGTGTTAACGCCATATTTATAAGCGCTAAAAAAGTAAAATCATAGCTTAGCGTAAAGCGGGACCAAAGCCCGTATTCACTGCCCATAACGCGGCAAAGCGAGCAATAAACCGCTTTGTAGGTTTCGTATTCCCGAACCTTAAGCTCGGGCTTGCAGGCTCTTACATATCCGAACAATTACCTTTTCACCCCGTTTTTTACATTTTATACGCTGTAAAAAACATATTGGTTAATAATGTGTAAATTTAATATTAAAGTAATTTCTTTAAGAATTTGCCTGTATACGATTTTTCGCACGCCGCTATTTTTTCGGGTGTGCCTGTACAAACCACCGTGCCGCCTCTGTCGCCGCCCTCCGGTCCTAAATCTATAATATGGTCGGCGGTTTTTATAACGTCAAGGTTGTGCTCTATTACAAGCACCGTGTTGCCCGAATCCACAAAGCGCTGCAAAACCTCGATAAGCTTATGCACGTCCGCCGTGTGGAGACCTGTTGTGGGTTCGTCCAAAATATAGATCGTTTTGCCCGTACTGCGCTTTGAAAGCTCGGTTGCAAGCTTAACACGCTGTGCCTCGCCGCCCGAAAGCGTGGTTGCGGGCTGACCTATTTTTATATACCCAAGCCCCACGTCGAACAGGGTTTTAAGCTTGCGGTATATCCTCGGTATGCTTTCAAAGAACTGCATACCCTCTTCAACCGTCATTTCAAGCACGTCGTAAATGCTTTTGCCTTTGTATTTAATACTGAGTGTCTCACGGTTATAGCGCTTGCCCTCGCATACCTCGCACGGCACATAAATATCCGGCAAAAAGTGCATTTCTATTTTCAAAATACCGTCGCCCTGACAGGCTTCGCATCTGCCGCCCTTTACGTTAAAGGAAAAGCGGCCTGCGGTGTAGCCGTGGGTTTTTGCGTCTTTAGTAGAGGCGAATAGCTCCCGTATATCTCCGAAAACGCCCGTATATGTCGCGGGGTTGGAACGCGGCGTTCTGCCGATAGGCGCCTGATCTATATTTATAACCTTATCAAGATTTTCTATGCCCGAAAACGATTTGAATTTGCCGGGTATGGTTTTTGCACGGTTAAGCTTGTTAGCAAGCACCTTATAAACAATATCGTTTACAAACGAGGACTTGCCGCTGCCCGAAACGCCCGTAACGCAGGTGAATGTACCGAGCGGTATTTTAACGTTTATTTTTTTAAGGTTATTTTCAGCCGCGCCCTTTATTTCAAGAAATTCACCGTTGCCTGTTCGTCTTTTTTGCGGCACCGGTATTTTTTTTCTGCCGGTAAGATAGTCCGAGGTTACAGACTCGGTGCATTTTTCAAGCTCCGGCACGGTTCCCGAAAATACAATGTTTCCGCCGTGTATTCCCGCACCGGGGCCTACGTCTACAATATAATCCGCGGCGCGCATTGTATCCTCATCGTGCTCTACCACGATAACGGTATTGCCGAGATCCCTAAGCCGTTTAAGCGTGGCTATAAGGCGGTCGTTATCACGCTGATGAAGACCTATACTCGGTTCGTCAAGAATATAAAGCACACCCATAAGTGAAGAGCCTATCTGCGTAGCCAGGCGTATACGCTGGCTCTCACCGCCCGAAAGCGTGCCCGAAGACCTTGAAAGGTCAAGATATTCAAGCCCCACGCTTTCAAGAAAGGTAAGGCGCTCGCGTATTTCCTTTAAAATGGGCTTTGCTATCATTTCGTCGCGCTGACCGAATTTAAGCGAGGATATAAACTTAAGCTCGTCGGAAACCGACATATCGCAAAGCTCTTTAATATTTTTGCCGCCCACGGTAACCGCAAGGTATTCGGGCTTTAAACGCGCGCCGTGGCAGTCGGGGCAGGGCAGAGCGGTCATATAGCTTTCAATTTCGGCGCGGGCATAATCGCTTGAGGTTTCCTTATAGCGCCTTTCAAGGTTATTTATAACCCCTTCGAACGGCGCCTCGTACGTGCCTTTGCCTAAATCGTTTCCGCGCCTTAATTTAAGCTTAACGTCCCCCGTGCCGTACAGCACTGCGTGCTTTACCTCGTCCGAAAGCTCGCCGTATGGCGTGTTTATATCAAAGCCGTAATGCTCTGCAAGACCGTTATAATACATAGTGGCAATAGTGCCGGAATCGGGGTAAAACCATGAATTTACGCCCCAGCCCGAAGCGCGTATAGCACCGTCGATAAGCGATTTGCTTTCATCGTTTATAACAAGCGCCGGATTAACCTTCATAAATATTCCGAGTCCCGTGCAGGTGGGGCAAGCCCCGAACGGACTGTTAAACGAAAACATTGTTGGGGTAAGCTCGGGTATGCTTATGCCGTGCTCGTCGCAGGCAAAGCTTTGCGAAAACTGCAATTCCTCGCCGCCTGTTACGTCGGCTGCCACAAGACCGCCCGAAAGCTCCACCGCGGTTTCAATACTGTCTGCAAGGCGCGAGCGTATTTCCTCTTTTACAACAAGGCGGTCTACAACAATTTCTATTATATGCTTTTTGTTTTTTTCAAGCTTTATTTCTTCTGAAAGGTCGTAAATATGGCCGTCTATCCTCACGCGCACATAGCCCTGCTTGCGCGCGCGTTCAAGCTCCTTTGTGTGTTCGCCCTTTCTGCCCTTTACAATGGGGGAGAGTATTTGTATTTTGCTGCCCGAAGGCAATTCCATTATTCTGTCTACGATTTGGTCGGTGGTCTGGCGGCTTATTTCCTTACCGCAAACAGGGCAGTGCGGAATACCTACGCGCGCATATAAAAGGCGCAGGTAATCGTATATTTCGGTAACCGTTCCTACCGTAGAGCGCGGATTTTTCGAAGTGGTTTTCTGATCAATTGAAATTGCGGGCGAAAGACCGTCTATGCTGTCTACGTTAGGCTTTTCCATTTGCCCTAAAAACTGACGCGCATATGATGAAAGCGATTCGACATACCGCCTTTGCCCCTCGGCGTATATTGTATCGAACGCAAGCGAGGATTTGCCGCTGCCCGAAAGCCCCGTAAAAACAATAAGCTTATCGCGCGGTATCTCAACGTCTACATTTTTTAAATTATGCTCTCTTGCGCCGTGGATTATAATTTTATCGTTTGCCAAAAAAAACGTCCCCTTTTATTTCAGTATGCCCCATACATATCTGAAAACAAATGTTCGTTACTATTTTACAGCATTTTTCAAAAAAAGTAAAGTACGGATTTATAAAATCAGGCCGGTCTGTAAGCGACCGACCTGATTGTGTAATTTCTATTTTTCGTTTTCTAAGTCTTCTTTAATAATGTATTTTGGTCTTGCCTTTGCTTCAAGGTAAATTTTACCTATATATTCGCCTATTATTCCGAGCGACAGCATTATAAGCCCGCCGATAGCCCAAACCGAGCATATAACGCTTGCCCAGCCCGGTACGGTTGCGCCTATTGCCCAGCGGACTATAAAGTTTATCAGCATAAGTATGCTTACGGCGAAGATCAGAAAGCCGATAATGGTTATATACCGTATGGGCTTTGATGAAAGCGAGGTTATCCCCTCTAATGCAAAGGAAATCATTTTTTTAAGCGGATATTTGCTTTCTCCTGCAAAGCGCTCGGTTCTTTCATAGTAAACCGAAGAGGTCTTGTAGCCTATCATAGGTACTATTCCGCGCAAAAAAAGGTTGACCTCTCTAAATTCCGCAAGACCTTCTAACGCTCTTTTGGACATAAGCCTGTAATCGGCGTGGTTAAATACCGTTTCGGCTCCCAAAAAATTCATAACCCTGTAAAATGCTTCGGCGGTGAATTTTTTGAAAAAAGTATCTGTTTTGCGTTTTGAACGTACGCCGTAAACGATATCGCAGCCGCCGTAATATTCTTTTAGCATTTCGTCTGCGGCGTTTATATCGTCCTGCAGATCGGCGTCCATTGAAATTGTTACGTCGGCTTTGTCTTTGGCGGTCATAAGGCCTGCCAGCAAAGCGTTTTGGTGGCCGCGGTTGCGGCTTAAATTAACTCCGGTGAAAATCCCGCCGTCCTTATGCAGGGCTTTTATTATTTCCCATGTTTTATCCTTAGAACCATCGTTTACAAACATAACGCGGCTTTTGTCGCTTACGATTTTATCCTCAATAAGTTTTTTAAGCTTTAAGCCAAGCCGCTTTGCGGTTTCGGGCAAAACCGCTTCCTCGTTATAGCAGGGAACGACAATATAAAGTATATCGGGCATTGTATTCAATCCTTTCGGAAAAGCTGTTTTATTTACCTTCGCGCAGCTTATTTATTTTATCGCGCAAATAGGCGGCATGCTCAAATTCAAGTATCTTAGCCGCCTGCTTCATTTCGTTTGTAAGGCGTTTTATCTCAGCCTCACGCTCTAAGCGGGACATTTTGGATACAGGCTTATCGCTTTTAACCTTTTGACCGATTTCTATTATGTCGCGCACGTCCTTTATTACCGATTTCGGCGTTATGCCGTGCTCCTCGTTATAGCGGCTTTGTATTGCGCGGCGTCGCTCGGTCTCGGTTATTGCGCGCTCCATAGAGGGCGTTACGCTGTCTGCGTACATTATAACCTCGCCGCGGGCGTTTCTTGCGGCTCTGCCTATTGTTTGCACAAGCGAGGTTTCGCTGCGCAAAAAGCCCTCTTTATCCGCGTCTAATATTGCAACAAGCGATACTTCGGGTATATCAAGGCCCTCGCGCAGCAGGTTTATTCCCACAAGCACGTCAAATTCGCCGAGTCGCAGATCGCGTATTATCTCCATTCTTTCTATGGTGTCGATATCGTAGTGCATATATTTTACTTTTATATCAAGCCCCGAAAGATAATCGGTAAGATCCTCGGCCATTTTTTTGGTAAGCGTGGTAATAAGCACGCGCTCGTTACGCGCGGTACGCATATTTATTTCCGAAACAAGGTCGTCTATCTGACCCTCGCTCGGTCTTACAGATATGAGCGGGTCAAGAAGTCCGGTAGGACGTATCACCTGTTCTACTATCTGTGCGGCATGGTCCTTTTCAAAATCGCCCGGTGTTGCGGAAACAAATACCGCCTGATTTACGTGATTGTAAAATTCTTCAAAATTAAGCGGACGGTTATCAAAGGCAGAGGGAAGCCTGAACCCGTATTTAACAAGATTTTCCTTTCTTGCGCGGTCGCCGCCGTACATACCGCGTACCTGCGGCAGCGTTACGTGGGATTCGTCCACAAAAAGCAGATAATCGTCGGGAAAGTAATCAAGCAGTGTTGAAGGAACGCTTCCGGGTTTTCTGCGCGAAAGCACCCTTGAGAAGTTTTCAACGCCCTTGCAGGTGCCTATTTCCCTGAGCATTTCAATATCGTATTCGGTGCGCTGGCGTATACGCTGCGCCTCAATAAGCTGACCGTTTTCGTTAAAAAACCTTACGCGCTCTTCCATTTCTTCCTTAATTTCGTTAAGAGCGTCCTCAAGCTTATCGTGCGAAACTATATAATGCGACGCCGGGTATATCGCCGCATGGGATAAAAACGCCTTTACCTCGCCCGTAACGGTGTTTATTTCGCTTATGCGGTCTATCTCATCACCGAAAAACTCCACGCGTATTGCGTTTTCATATGCGTTTGCAGGGTATATTTCCACCGTGTCTCCTCTTACCCTGAATTTGTTGCGCACAAAATTTATATCGTTGCGTTCATACTGTAAATCCACAAGCTTGTGAAGAAGCTCGTCCCTGCTTTTTTCCATACCCGTTCTGAGCGAGATGACCATACTTTTATAATCGATAGGGTCGCCGAGCGAATATATGCAGGAAACGCTTGCTACTATTATTACGTCCCTGCGCTCGGAAAGCGCGCAGGTTGCCGAATGGCGCAGCTTATCTATTTCATCGTTTATTGCCGAATCCTTTTCAATATAAGTGTCGCTGCCCGGTATATACGCTTCGGGCTGGTAGTAGTCGTAATAAGAAACAAAATACTCCACCGCATTCTCGGGGAAAAACTCGCGGAACTCACTGCAAAGCTGTGCGGCAAGGGTTTTATTGTGGGCTAAAACCAACGTCGGGCGGTTGACATTCGCTATTATATTCGCCATAGTAAAGGTTTTGCCCGAACCCGTAACGCCCAGCAAAACCTGCTCTTTTAAGCCGTTTTTAATGCCGTTTGAAAGCTTTTCAATAGCCTCAGGCTGGTCTCCCGTAGGCTTGTATTTTGAATGTAAAACAAATTTATCCACCGGTAATTGCTCCTTTGCGGTGCTTAGAGATAAGGTTAATGCTTTTTATAAAAGCTTATTGAAATAAGCTGTTCGATGAAATAAAAATCGGCAAGCCTATAATAAGGCTTACCGATTTTTGGCGTTCCCGAGGTGATTCGAACACCCGACCTACCGCTTAGGAGGCGGTCGCTCTATCCAGCTGAGCTACGGAAACATTGCAACTTAAGCTTTCAAAAAATCTTAAAAGCCGTGCTAAGTATCTGTAATTATACCATAAAGATACGGCAAGGTCAAGTTTTATTTGTTTTATAAAAAACAACTCTGTGTGAAATTATTTTGCCGAAAAAGAGTGCAAAAATGCATATGCGGCGTTTTATTAAAAGCGTTGCGCCGTATCGCTTGCCTGCTTTTTGAGGTTTAAGTCTTTGCGGTACTGCTGGGGCGTAGTGCCGCAGTAGTGTTCAAACGCGTTGAAAAAAGACGAGTAATGAAGATAGCCTACAATTTCCGATATCCTTTTTGCGGAAAGATCGGTTTCCTGCAAAAGTCTCCGCGCTTCGTTCATACGTATTGAAACAAGATATTCTTCAATGCTTTTTCCGGTATCCTGTTTGAAAATTCGGTATAGGTGGGAACGGTTTATATTAAGCTGTGCGGAAATATCGGATATCTTTATGGAATTTGAAAAGTTAAACTGTATGTATTTTTTTACATTGTAAACGATTTCGCGGTGTATTTCGCGCGGCGAGGCATTTTGCAGTATATCGGTGACATTGCTGATATCATAATGAGAAATAAGCTTAAAGAGATATTCAAGCTTTTTAAACTGTGTTTGCGAGGAAACGGAAAGGTTTTCCGCAGTTTCCTTTATCAGCCCGCAAAGATTATCGGACGGGGCGGAGACAGCCACCTTGCCGTTTCTGAAAACAGTTCTTTCTATAAGCTTTTTTGCCAGCTTTCCGTCAAATGCAAAAAAATAAAATTCATAAGGATCGGTGCCGCTTGCCGAGTGAACGGTTAACACGTTAGGTCTGAATATAAAAGAATCGCCCGCGCCGACGGTATGCGCCTCATTTTCACATTCTATTGTGCCGAAGCCGGATTTCACATAATGAATTATGTACATATCACGATAATTTGAATAGGTATAGTTCGGGGTGCATTTTTCCCAGCCGACCTGCAAAAGATTAAGATAATCATTTTTTTCGGAATTGAGAATGTTGCAAAAAACCTTTTTTGCTCTTCGGGCATATTCTTTACCTCTTTTCTGTTTTCAATACCCTTATTATACATATTTCAGAATTATTTTCAAGACCTATTGCATTTGAGTTTCCCCATTTTTTAAGCAAAAGGCTGGGTTCCAAATAATGAGAGCTG